>Ga0214238_1000005_pt1 | contig 224274 bp, 225 predicted proteins | sample TroBogypolimnion_20_FD_153076 | JGI IMG/M metagenome (GOLD analysis project Ga0214238, IMG submission 153076) | Freshwater microbial communities from Trout Bog Lake, WI - 05AUG2008 hypolimnion | ecosystem: Environmental > Aquatic > Freshwater > Lake > Hypolimnion/Profundal zone | place: Trout... | reverse complement strand
GCAGCACATTGCACACGCGATTGCAGCCAACAATCCTGAAGCTATTCTCATTGTGTTACTCGTTGATGAGCGCCCTGAAGAAGTGACTGAGATGCAACGTTCCGTGCGCGGTGAAGTTGTGGCCTCAACTTTTGATGAGCCTGCTGTACGTCACGTGCAAGTTGCCGAGATGGTGATTGAAAAAGCAAAACGCTTGGTAGAGATGGGTAAAGATGTCATCATCTTGCTTGACTCGATTACCCGTTTGGCACGCGCCTACAACACGGTTGTTCCTTCATCAGGCAAAGTGCTTTCTGGTGGTGTGGATGCCAATGCATTGCAACGTCCAAAACGCTTCTTTGGTGCAGCTCGTAATATTGAAGAAGGCGGTTCATTGACCATCATCGCTACCGCCCTGATTGAAACTGGTAGCCGTATGGATGACCTCATTTATGAAGAGTTCAAAGGTACCGGCAACATGGAAGTTCACCTTGAGCGTCGTTTGGCTGAGCGTCGTGTTTACCCATCGATTAACCTCAATAAGTCTGGCACCCGTCGTGAAGAACTCCTGGTTAAAGCAGAAAATCTCCAGAAGATCTGGGTATTGCGTAAATTGCTGGCCGATATGGACGATATCGAGGCGATGAACTTCATCGTAGACAAGCTTAAATCGACCAAAAACAACGGCGAATTCTTCGACCTAATGCGTCGCGGAGGCTAATTTAGAGGTCTAGAGGGCTGTTTTAGCCCTTTTTAGACCCTAAAGATGCGCTTTGTTGTTGATTTCATGGCATAATTTCGCCTTTGTTGCACCAATTATTGCTTTTAACTTGGGTAAGTATTTAGGTTGTTTTAACTTAAACGGCTACCCGCTCATAGGACTCAAAATGAAACCTGGCATTCACCCCGAATATCGTGAAATCGTCTTTGTAGACGTTTCCAATAACTTCAGCTTCAAGACTCGCTCCACAATGTCTACTAAAGAGACAATCAAGTGGGAAGATGGCAATGAGTATCCATTAGCCAAGATCGAGACTTCCTCTGAATCCCACCCTTTCTACACTGGCACCCAGAAAATCATGGATACCGCTGGTCGTGTTGAGAAATTCCGTCAGAAATTCGGTACCAAAGCAGTTGCTAAGGCTTCCGGAGATGGCGCTGCTAAAACAGCTGAGAAAAAAGCTGCTGCTGCAGAAGCTAAAGCTGCTGAAAAGCCAGCTAAGAAGAAGGCTTAATACACCTCATATTCGCAGGGTATGGAAATGCCCTTCTCTGCGAGATAATCAAGGCAGCGTTTGCTGCCTTTTTTATTGTTTGTTTTACTTAACTTAAGTTCATGGTCAAACTCACCGCCGCCGCTACCAAATCAATTCCGCGCATTATTATTTTTGCGCTGACATTGGTTTATGGTTTTGCTGGTTTGTTCTTTCGCGACCCCTGGAAGAATGAGGATGCGATTGGCTTTGGCGGCATGTGGAGCTTATTTCGCGGTGGTTCCATTGATTGGCTCGTTCCCCACTTGGCTGGTCGCGATATTTCCCTGGGCACTCCGCTCCCTTATTGGATGGGCGCCACTCTGATTAAGTTATTTGGTGGTTTCATTGGCGCTGCCAATGCTGCGCGTTTGTATTCTGCAATTTGCTTCTTTGCAGCAGCCCTAGCGATTTGGTACACCACTTATTTATTAGGTCGTCGTCGTGAAGTGCAACCCATGGCATTGGCTGTTGGTGGCCAGCCCGATATGAAGAGCTATGGCATGACCCTGGCTGATGGCGCACTTCTCATCTTCTTAGCTTGCGTCGGTCTTGCACAGCGCGCTCATGAAACTACACCAATGATGGCGCAACTCATGGGCATCAGCATCGTGCTCTACGGCACAGTGCGCGGCTTAGACAAACCGTGGCAAGGTGGCTTGTGGACCGGCCTTGGTATTGCGATTGTGGCACTCTCTAGCAACCTGACTTTAAGCCTCATCATTGTTAGCTCCACCATCATCGCCGTCATTGCAAGCAACGCAAAACTTCGTTTTCGCTGGACCTTAGCGAGCACTGTTTTAGGTTTAATCGGTTTTGCAGTATGGCCAGCACTTTGGTATCTCGCCGATCTGCCGATTGGATGGCGTCATATCGCCGAAGAAGGTTGGCGCAATATGCCAGAGATGCGCTCCGCCCCTTCAATTGAGTCCTTGGGTTTCCTGAGTGTAAACTTTTGGGCCTATGCCTGGCCAGTGTGGCCTTTAGCAATCATTTCCTTAGCTCACTGGGGTCGCACTAAATCTGCTGGCGCTTGGAGAGCCCCTCATCTTTGCATTCCGCTCAGTTTATTTATTGGTAGCTTAATTTATGTGCTGTTTCGCCTTGAGGCAAATGAGCATGACCTAATGATCCTCATTCCAAGTCTTTCGATTATTGCCGCCTTTAGCTTGCCGATCCTTAAGCGCAGCATGATTAGTTTTATTGATTGGTTTGCCATGTTTAGCTTTACGCTCATTGCGCTGGCCATTTGGATTATCTGGTTGGCCAAAGTCACTGGTTATCCAGAAAGCACCGCAGCCAATATTGCTCGATTGCTCCCCGGCTTTGAAGGTCAATTTAATTGGCTTGCTTTTATCGTAGCGCTAGCGATTACTGGTGTCTGGCTCTCCGTTGTTCGCTGGAGAACTTCACGCGCCCCTAAGGAAATCTGGCGTTGCTTAATTATTTCCGCCTCAGGTACAACTTTGATGTGGGTATTGCTGATGACCTTGTGGCTCCCAACAATTAACTACGCCAAAACATATCGCATTGTTTCTGCACGCCTTTCGCAAGTGGTTCCTCCTGGCGGGGGGTGCATTAACACAAGCAATATCGGTCCTGCTCAGCTAGCATCCTTTGATTACTTCACTAAGTTGACTTTGCTTGATGATCCTAGTTGCCCTTGGATGCTGACACATAACCAATCAGAAGCACAAGCTTACGCACAACTGAATAATAAAAAACTCCATCTCTTATGGGAAGATCGTCGTGCTGCTGACCGAGATGAGCGCTTACGACTTTACGAAGTAACTTCGGAATAAAGGCGTGTTGCACTTTAAGCTATCGCGCCTGCGCGAAGATATCCCCGCATTACTGAAGCTTGCTGGCCCTTTATTGATTGGTCAATTAGCCGTTATTACTTTCGGTGTTTTAGATACCGCAATGACTGCGCGCTATTCTGCCGAGGATCTAGCGGCATTAGCAATGGCCTCCGCCATCTTTATTAGTATCTATGTGGGTCTTACTGGTGTGGTCTCTGCGCTTGCCCCAATCGCCGGCCAACTCTTTGGTGCTAAACGCTATAGCGAAATCGGAGAAGAGGTGCGCCAAGCGACTTGGCTCGCTTTAGGTCTGACTGTACTCGGGTGTTTTATTTTGCTCAATGCAGATCATTTATTGGCGATCTCACATATGAGTCCAGATATTGAGGGTAAGGCTCGCCTCTACCTCAACATCTTGGCACTCGGTTTGCCCGCCAGCATGGGTATGCGCGTCTTAATGGCCTTACATAACGCGGTCTCTCGCCCTGCCGTAATCACCATAGTGCAATTAATTGGCTTAGGGCTCAAACTGCCTTTAAATTTACTCTTTATCTATGGTGGTTTTGGCATCGAAGGTATGGGTGGTCCTGGCTGCGCAGTTGCCACCGTGATCATTAACTGGTCCTGGCTGCTAATGACACTCAGCTTTGTCTTATTTGATCGCTTTTACCGCCCATTCAATATTTTTGAGCGTTTTAGCTTGCCCGATTGGCATCGCATTTGGACTTTACTCAAGCTAGGCGCTCCTATTGGTTTTAGCTATTTGATTGAAGTGACCTCGTTTACCTTCATGTCTTTATTTATTGCACGCTTAGGCACCACTGCCCTAGCGGGTCATCAGATTGTGGCAAATATGGGCACTGTGATTTATATGGTGCCACTATCTCTGTCTATTGCAACCATGACTTTGGTTGCGCAATCGATTGGCGCCAATAAACCAGAACGTGCCGAAGAGATTGGTTGGTCATCCGTCTTCTTTACAACTACTTTGTGCATCATGATTGGTATTGCTGTCTGGGTGTTCCGTCTGAAGTTGTTGGATTTATATGATCCACCAGCAGCAGTGAAGGTATTTTCAGTGCCGCTCTTTTTGTTCATTGCTTTTTATCAAATCTTTGATGCGCTGCAAGTGACTGCCGCATTTATTCTGCGCGCTTATCGGATTGCGTTTTGGCCAATGCTGATTTACGCAGGATCACTCTGGGGTGTAGGCCTTGGTGGTGGCTACCTGATGGGCTTTAATGTATTGGGTAATACGCCAACATTTTTGCAAGGTGCAAATGGCTTTTGGGCTGGCAATAGCATCAGCCTAGGATTGGCTGCCTGCCTGCTGCTCTTCCTCTTTAGAAAAACGGCGGAACGTTATGAAAAAACGCATCCGCCGCTTGAGACTTAGAGAGCTATTCTGTCTTAGCGATAGCTTGGGCCTGGAGCAGGTGTCGCATAGCTAGGAACCTGATTACCTTTAGAGTACATACACTGTTGATAAGCGATGTTGTATTGGTTCTGCGCTTGATTTTCTTTTCCGGATGCATTCATGGCTCCAATGGCAGCGCCACCCAATAAACCGACTCCCGCACCCGTACCAACACCTGTATGACTGCCGCCGCCAATCACTGCGCCAGCAGCCGCGCCCAGAGCAGCAGCCACAGCAGCACTAGTAACACCCTCTTTTAGCGCTGCATTACTAGCGTCTTTCACTGCATTGGCGGCGAACTCACGACATACCTGATCTTCTTGTTGGAACACCTCAAATGGTTTTCCATCGCGCGGCATGATAGCCACTGTCGGACCAGTTGGTGCAGATACGCAAGCAGTTAATGATGCAAGAACGGATGCAGTCAATACTGCAGTGCGAGCAAATCGTTTCATATCTAATCCTTTATTACCCTGAATAATTATTCTGAACTTCTAGAAGTTTAGTACTGCGGGCCTCTAGGCTGTGCATTACTTGTGGGTGGCGTTGCAGGCTGCGCTTGCCATCCAGAAGGGCACTCTTGTGCATAAGGGAAATATTTTCCACTAGCTTGGCAGTAATACCAAACTGTAGGCTGAGCTTGCGCTGCCAATACCATTGGTTGTGGAGGAGGCATATAAACGACTGGGGGTGCATACGCTACTGGTGGAGCATAGTAACCAGCATAAGGACCGTAATAAGCACCGCCATAGGCCCAATTACCACGCCATCCTGGACCCCAACCATGACCCCAACCTCCACCATAAGGGCCATAGGCCGCTGGACGCCAACCACCACCGTAGCCACCACCCACCGAAACATTCCAGCCAACATTACCCGCTTGGGCAATCACCGGTGAGGTGGCTAATAAAGCCACCAAAGCAACACCTAAGATGCTGAATTTATTGATTTGTTTCATGATCGACCCCCATATATTTGGTCTTTAACTACCTTCAATTTCTATTCTAGTTTTTTCTAGCTTTACTATCAATAACGCCTCAAATAGAACTAGGCTGACAAGAAAATGATTTATTTATTAAGGCAATTAGTTGCCTGCCTATTGCTCCAATTTTGCACCTGACTGCAATACCACCCTACTCCACTTTGCAGACTCTTGCGCGATCAGCTTGGAGAGTTCTTTGGGGCTTCCTGGGCTGGGCTCCAAACCTCCAGCCAGGAGTCGAGCTTTAACGTCTGGGTTATTTAAGGTGCGGCGCGTCAATTGATTCAAGCGCTTCTGAATTGAGGGTGGCAAATTGGCTGGCGCCATTAATGAAAACCAAGAAATTGCCTCAAATCCTGGCAGACCTTGCTCAGCAAATGTCGGAATCTCAGGTGCGGCATGCGAACGTTTTAAGGTAGTCACCCCTAATGCTTGTACTTCACCGGCTTTAATTAAGGGCAAGGAAGACGATAGGTTATCAAAGAGCATGGAGATGCGACCACTTACTAAATCGGGTAGTGATTGAGCCCGCCCTTTATAAGGAATATGCCGAATTTGTATGCCAGCCACCTCTTTAAATAATTCACCTGACATATGCAATGAGGTGCCTACGCCAGAAGAACCAAAAGTCAGCTGATTAGGCTTAGCTTTGGCAAGTTGAATGAGCTCATGCAAACTACTCACGCCGAGCTGTTTATTCACAATCAGCACATTGGGAGTGCTTGCCAGAAAACTAATGGGTGTGAAATCGTTGATAGGATCAAAAGATATCTTTTCATAGAGAGCACCGTTGATCGCATGAATACCAACCGTGCCAATGAGGAGGGTATAGCCATCTGGTTCACTCTTAGCAACGATCTCTGCGCCAATGTTGCCGCCATAACCCGGACGGTTTTCTACTAGTACAGGAACGCCTAAACTTTGTTGCCAGCTTTCAGCAAGCACGCGAGCCAATATATCGGGCGCACCACCCGGGGTAAAACTCACGATGATCCGAATTGCTTGCTTTGGCCAACTGTTATTGGCACTGCTCTTTGTGAGGGCCTGGGCTTGGGCTGCTAGCGTCGTGACGCTAAGGAACAATAATAGAAGTAGGCGCTTAGCCATCCGCGAAACCCGCATCATCCAAAATCCCAACAGAGTATTGGGCGGACTACCTTAAAAACCAAATCGAGAACGCAACCACAGCCATCCATCATATTTGACTGGATCATCGGCACAGGGACCAATACCGCATTCGAGCAAGGTGGATACCAGATTACCTAACACGATCAGAATAAAAATGATGATTAAGGCATTCGCAAACCACGAACGTGAACGCACTTCGCGATTAGGCAGCATTAATAGGATTGAAATACCACCCAATAAGCCCAGATAACCAACAAAGGCCCAAGTATAAAAATGCAACTCTAGGAACGTTTTTCCAAATCCTAGATCACCCGGCAGAATATGCAAGAACACTTGACGTAGTGAAACCATCATCCCTACTAAGCCACCCATGATGCCCCAACCATAATGCGCTGAGTGCGCACCACAGCGAATGTTTAAAACTAAGGCCGATCCAATAATGACAAAACCGACTCTTTGCATTAAACAAAGCGGGCAAGGCAACTCACCAAAATAGAGTTGATCCATAAACGCATATGACAAAGTAGCAATGACGGCCAATAAAGCGAACTGATTGCCAAGCGCCGCTAAAGTAGGAAAGGAATGTTTGCTCACGATGAATTACAGACTGATATTGAGGTGATCTGTCGCGTGAAAGCGGAACCAAACCATCAATATGACAACCGTGATGGCCAAGACAGTCAGGCCTGCAAGACGTTTCTCAAACCAGACTAAAGCTAATCCGATAAAAGCCGTCAGAAAAGGTAGGAACATGTACATAAATGAATTCTAGCGCAGGACTCCCGGGGATGGGTAAACCAGTAAATTCAGGGCTTAGAAAGTGGTCTTATGTTTAGAATGCCAAGAATGACTAGAGACTCCACCCCACCCTGCTTAGACCTCCTTCTTGATGGACCGATTGCAAGGCTTACCTTTAATAATCCCGCTGCCCGTAACGCCATGACATGGCCCATGTATGAAGAACTCAAAGTCATCTGTGATTCACTAGCCAGCAATCATGACATTCGTGTAGTGATATTGAGGGGTGCTGGCGATAAAGCATTTGTATCAGGGAGTGATATCGAGCAGTTTGTCGCAATGAAAAAAGATGAGGCCTATGAAGTGGCTGTCGACCACATCTTTAGTTCATTACAACAATTACCTATGCCTACAATTGCGTTGATCGAAGGCTTGGCAGTGGGTAGCGACCTTCTGATTGCGACAGCTTGTGATTTTCGCATCTCCACACCAGAAGCACGCTTTGGTATTCCAGTTGCGCGCACCTTAGGAAACTGTTTATCACCAAGCAACCTTGCTTGGATTAGCGCGCACCTAGGCATACCGATGGTGAAAAAAATGTTACTGACAAGTGAACTCATCAAAGCACCAGAGTTACTCGCAACAGGCTATCTTTATGAGACAGTGGATGCTCAGAACATCACCAGCACCACAGACGCTCTAGCCCATAAGCTAGCAGCACTTGCACCGATTACTCAAAAAGCAAGCAAGCTAACCATCGCGCGTTTGTTGCAGAACAATCTGCCTGACTGTAGTGATCTCATGCGTGAGACCTATAACAGTCAGGACTTTAAGGAAGGTGTGAATGCCTTCTTGGAGGGGCGCCCACCGAAGTGGGTGGGCAAGTAAGATTTAAGCGTTATTAAATAATTTTAGTTTTCAGATTTTTCAATCCAGCAACACTACCCTCTAATACATCCCCTTTTTTCACAGGGCCTACGCCTGCAGGAGTGCCTGAGAAAATTAAATCGCCTGGCTCCAAAGTAAATAGTGTTGAGAGGTAAGCAATAGTATCTGGTACATTCCAGATCAACTGATTGAGATCGCCCTCTTGACGAACTTCACCATTGACCAAAAGCTTTACAGGGCCCTTTGCTGGGTGACCGCACTGACTGACAGGGGTAATCTCACCGCAGGGAGCAGATTGATCAAACGCTTTGCCGGTATCCCAAGGGCGCCCCATCTTTTTAGCCTCACCCTGCAAGTCACGGCGAGTCATATCCAAGCCAACGCCGTAGCCATAGACATGGTCTAAGGCCTTATCAGCAGCAATATTGGCGCCACCTTTGCCAATGGCGACAACCATTTCGATTTCGTGGTGGACATCATTTGATAAAGCAGGATAAGCCATGTCTTTGCCATCAGTAACGATAGAGTTTGCGGGCTTCATAAAAAAGAATGGTGGCTCACGATCAGGATCATGACCCATCTCACGCGCATGGTCAGCATAATTGCGACCTACACAATAAATACGATTGACTGCAAAGCGACGACTATCGCCAGTCACCGGCAAAGAGATTTGAACTGGGGCATCGATAACAAAAGCTGAACTCATGACTTACCTTTCAATGGATTTTGGTGTTGCTGTATTTCTGTTTTTAGAAGTATGACGCAATTTGAGTAGCAAGATACTGAGAGCCAAAGCAAAAGTCAGGGCGTTGGCCATTATCAAGGGCCACTTCTCAATAATAAGACCATAGACTAACCATAAACCAACACCTACAGTAAACAAGGCATACATCCCCAAGGAGACTCCAGAGAGATCTTTGGTACGCCAGGACCGGATCGCCTGAGGCAAAAAGGCGACTGTAGTGAGAAAAGCGGCGCAATAGCCAATGATCTCTATTTGATGGGGTTCAAGACTCATCATTGGATTGTAATTAAGGAAATTCGGTAGTCATTGATCTAGCGCAGGAAGGCATTTTCTGTACATAATGGATGCTTGCAGTTCAACTTAAAACTTAAAATATAAAATGAGACAACAATATAAGCAGTGGATTGGCGCAATCATAAGCGCCACATTGATCGCTAGCCCCGTGTTTGCCCAAAGTGAGGCAGCCATCAAAAATTATCCGGATAAGCCAATTCGCCTGGTCATTCCCTATCCTCCTGGCGGTGCAACTGATGTGATTGGCCGCATCATGGCGCAAGAGCTTTCCAAAACCCTCACGCAACAGGTAATCGCAGATAACCGTGCTGGTGACAGCGGCAATATTGGCGCCGATATGGTTGCCAAGTCACCTGCTGATGGCTATACCTTATTAATGGGTGCGCTCACCTCTCACTCCATTAATGCCATTCTTGATAAAGACCGAATTAAGTACAACCTTGAGAAAGATTTCACACCAGTGGCAGTTGTGGGTGTTGTCCCCTTAGTTTTTGTTGTAAATCCTTCTGTCCCTGTTAAGAATATGAAAGAGTTCATTGCTTATGCTAAGGCCAATCCAGGAAAACTGACCTTTGCATCCTCTGGTGCTGGCGCTCCTCAGCGCTTGGCAATGGAAATGTTTCGCTATCAACTAGGTCTTGACTTATTGCATGTGCCTTACAAAGGTAGCGGTCCCGCCATGACAGATTTAGTTGGTGGACAGGTTCTAACGATGTCAGAAACCGTACCAGCGGCTTTGCAATTTATTCAAGCCGGTCAATTAAGGGCCCTCGCTGTCACCACCTCTAAACGCATCAGCCAATTACCAGATGTACCAACCATTACCGAAGCTACAGGCTTGCCTAACTTTGATGTGGTGAGTATGTTTGGTATTGAAGCACCCGCAGGAACCCCAAAACCCATCATTGATAAATTGAGCGCTAACATCAAGACCATCTTGCAACGTCCTGATGTTCAGGAGCGCATGCTTGCTGCAGGCGTATACGGAAACTATCTTTCTCCAGCAGACTCGAGCAAGCGCATTACCCGCGAAATCAACATGTGGAGCAAAGTTATTAAGGATGCGAATGTAAAGGCTGATTAAGTCTTCAGCTTTAAAAACTGCTTTATTTACTAGCGAGTTGATCCGCGAGCGCATTGAAATCGCTTGCGTGATAATCCACCCACTCTTCTACCTGCAAATCATTGCGTTGATGAGTGGGGCCAAACTCACGTGGACGTTCAACAAAAGCAGTTTGTAGACCTAACTTGCTAGCAGCTGCTAGGTCATCTTTATGTGCAGCAACCAACATCACCTCTTCTGGTTGGACATCAAAGGTAGACGCCACCCCTAAATACGTTTCTGGGTCAGGCTTGTAATGGCGAAAGACTTCTGCGGATAAGATCAAATCCCATGGTAGCCCTGCATTTTTTGCCATATTAGCCAAGAGACCGAGATTGCCATTTGAAAGCGTGACAATCGTAAATTGTTTTTTGAGTCGAGTAAGCCCCTCAACTGTATCTGTCCAAGGCTTTAAGCGATGCCAAACTAAATTGAGATCTCGTTTTTGAGCCTCATTTAAGGTCTCAATCTTCATTTGCTGCAACACTTGGTCCAAGATCATGCGATGCAAATCATCAATCTTGGTCCAGCCTAACTCCCCAGAGCGTACCCTTGCCATCGCCGGTTTGTAACCATCTCGCCAAGCGCTTGCAAAGACATTTGGATCCACTGGAAGCTTGATGCGTGCCGCCTCTGCAGCAATAGAACCATGCCAATCGACCACAGTCCCGAATACATCAAATGCCAGTACCTTAGGAAGCGCTTTTTTATTCATCCGCCTTACTCAGCTTCAATCTTGGCTTGCTGCGCTACCTGCTCCCACTTCTTTTTCTCAGCAGCAATAAATATTTTGGTATTGGCTGGTGTATCGCCGACTGCCCAACCACCCAAATCTTTCCAGCGCTGTTTAATCTCAGGGGTTTCGAGCGCCTTCTTCACGGCAACATAGAGCTTATCAATAATTGGTTTTGGTGTTCCTGCTGGAACAAACAAACCAAACCAGGCAGTCACATCAAAATTAGGATAGCCCGATTGGATCATGGTAGGTACATCTGGCAACTCTGCAACACGGTTCTTGCTAGTCACGGCCAAAGCGCGTAATTTTCCAGACTTGATGTACTGCATTGAGCTAGGTAAGTTATCCACCATCATGCTGGTCTGACCGGCCAATAGATCCGCTAAAGCTGGGCCAGCCCCTTTATATGGGACATGAATAATATCGATTCCTGCTTGTGTCTTAAACAACTCGCCAGACATATGAATAGACTGACCGCGCCCAGACGATGCAAATGAGTACTTGCCCGGATTGGCTTTCGCCAAAGCAACCAGCTCAGCAACCGTCTTCGCCGGCACTTCTGGGTTAACAACCAAGACGTTAGGATTTGCAATCACGATCGTGATTGGCTCCATATCTTCCATCTTATAGGGAAGATTTTTATAAAGACTGTAGTTAATCGCATTAGGGCCAATATTGCCCATTGCCATGGTGTATCCATCAGCGGGTGCTGAGAGCAATGCTTGAATGCCGATAATGCCAGCACCACCCGCCTTGTTCTCAACAATGACTGATTGCTTGAGCTCTTTGCCTAAGGCCTCCGAGAGTGCGCGCGCAGAGATATCGGTAGTTCCTCCTGGTGCAGCAGTCACGATGATTCTGACGGGTTTATTAGGGAATGGCTCTGCAGCATTCACAGGCAAAGCTAGAGATAAAAATGCTGCAACTGCAGCAAAAATACCCAAGCGTCTACGAAGTTTGGTAGAAATCCGTGTCATTTTATCTCCGTTAAATTTTTATTTATCTGAGTAATATAAACTCTTCTCACAAATATTAAATAATTGTTTATATCTATGCAAAATTCTGCATTACTCCACTTCTGCTACTACCTGGAGAGCACCTCTCTGAATGCAGTCATTCAAGATAATCTCTGGATTGTTGCCACTATGCAGAGCATCCATATTCTGGCCATTGCATCAGTTCTAGTAGGGGTACTCCTAATTAATCTGAGGATTCTTGGTATTCATGGGCAAAGCGAACCGATTGCAACAGTCATCACTCGTTACCAAGCGTTAATTTGGTTCGCCTTACCAGTTCTGCTGATTACTGGTTGCATCATGATTGTGGGTGAGCCTGCAAGATCATTAACCAACCCGGCCTTTCAGCTGAAAATGTTGATGCTAGCGATAGTAATACTCATCACCCTACACTTTCAAAAAACGTGGCGCAACAACCATTCTTATGCTCACGCAGATTTAGGCAACCGATTGTTATCCATCGTTTCTCTGGCATTGTGGATTGGCATAGTTGCCGCAGGCCGTTGGATTGCATACGCATAACTCATAAGAACAAAAAAGATGAACGACATTCTGATTTTGATTTATGGCAACCCGATTGCCGAAACCATTCGTGAAAACGAAATTCTCTTTCCCTGGATTGAGTCCTTACATGTGCTCGCAGTAACCCTAGTAATTGGCTCTATTGCCCTAGTAGATTTGCGTTTGATTGGTATTCGCGCCCTCAATCGCCCAATCAGCAGTATCAGCAAAGAGCTCTTACCGATTACCTGGATGGCATTTTTAGTCGCAGCCGTAACGGGCGCCCTTTTGTTTACTTCGAATGCCCTGAGCTACAGCCAGAACTTTCATTTTCTAGGAAAAATGATTTTGCTCGGCTTGGCTGGTGTAAATATGATGTGCTTTCAATTCATCATTGGCAAAAATATTGATAGCTGGAATCACTATCAACAGCTACCTACTTCTGCCCGCCTATCTGGAGCTATCTCACTAGCATTGTGGGTGAGCATTATTTTCTTTGGACGATGGATTGGTTTTACGCTTGAACCAGTATTAGCAGTTTCATAATAAAGAGAGGGAGACAATGAAAAGAAAAATGCTCAGCCTGTTATTGGCAGCAGGATTTGGGTTAGCTCTAGCTAATGCAACTCATGCACAGTCGACTAAGCCAGTGATCAATCCACCGCCCACCACTAAGGACTGGAATAATTTAGCCAAACTTCCTGATTGGAGTGGTGTTTGGAATCCAAAAATTTCAGATCAAGATAAGCAGGCTAAAACCAATATGCCGCCCTGGACTCCTGCAGCCAATGAACTCATCCAATATCAGCTTGCAGAAGAAAAGGCTGGTAGACCTCCCCCACTATTTGTGAACTGTTTGCCTGAATCCATGCCCGCATGGATGTTGGTTACCCACAATGCTATGGAAGTCTTGTTCACCCCGGGTAGAGTGACTCTCCTGGGAGAATCTGACGGCAATCGTTTGCGCCGTATTTATACCGATGGTCGACCCCACCCGGAAGATCCAGATCCTACTTTTCATGGTCACTCCATTGGTAAATGGGAAGGCGATACGCTAGTAGTCGATACCGTTGGCGTTGTACCGCAGGCTTATATTGCGATTAGCGAAGCTGCTGGTGTTCCAAACAATGGCGATATGCATATCATCGAACGCATCCATTTAGTGGGTAAAAATGAATTGCATGATGACCTTGAAATCATTGCTCCCAACGTATTAACCAAGCCTTGGAAAACAACTCGTATTTACTTCCGTCAACGCGCTCGTCAATACGATATCGTCGAGGGTGTTTGCTTAGAGGGCTCATTTGCCCCAGGCAAAGATAAACGCGGCAATGATATTTTCGTTCCCGTCGAATACGATGTGGGCGGCAATCGCATTCCACCCCAGTAATTTATATAGACATCATTCTTAGGAGATAAGATCTTGAAACTCACAACATTAACGAGACTAGCGGCATTTTTCATCGCGCTATCAGCGTCAGCACTAGCCTTAGCGCACCATGCCACCACCATGTTTGACCGAGATAAAGTCATAACCATTACCGGGGTAGTCAAAGAAGTGCAGTGGACTAACCCACACGTTGGTATCTTTGTCACGGGCACCCTCAAAGATGGCGATACTCCAGCGCTTTGGATTATGGAAGTATCTAGCCCTGGGAACCTGACTCGTGCGGGCGGCTGGACTAGAAACTCCATCAAAGCAGGAGATAAGGTATCGGTTGATTTCTACCCACTTCGCAATGGCAACAAGGGTGGTTACCTGAAGAAGATCACCTTAACAGATACCGGCAAGTTCTATACCGCTGATATTCGCGCACAAGAAAGTCCAAACTTGGAAGACCGCGAGCAGAAATAAAAACTCTCTCTATCTCGCTTTAGTTGGGTAGCGGGATAGAGATGATTGCCATCAGCGTCAATGTATCACTGCTATTAGTAAAACCTTTGCCTATACCGGCTTGGAAAGGCAAAGGTCCAGTATCACAATAGACTTTTAAGAACGCCAATTGCTGTGTATTGGGCCAAACTACTGGCCCAGACAAGACTTGGTTGTAGTTTGAATAATATTCAACGCCAAGTGCCCAGTTCGGCGCAACTTCACGAGATGCACGTATTGCCGTATTGAAATAGGGCCCTTGATGGACATAGGGTTGCGATAGCGGTTGATCAAAAATTGGATTGATTACAAAGAGCCATTTATCGACGTGCTTACCCAGAATAAAGCGCGCTTCCGAGTTATAGCGAGAAGGCTCATATTGCGGGAGTGTGTTAGATACCTCAACATTGAGACCCGCAAATACAGGATCTCCCTTTTCCTCGGTGTAAGGGAGCCACTTCAATCTCACTTTCGCGCCTGCATAGTTCCAAGTGGAGTTGTTGACAACTGAATTAATATAAAAGCCTGCCTCTAGGTCATGTCCAAGACCATATGCATACTCAGGCGTAATGCGCGTGTTGCTGTTATTCATGACCTCGCCGGGATAGCTCGGCGTTTGAATTCCTCTTGGCGTATTGTTCACATGCAACTCAAGACTTTGCTCACCCTTAGCATTAATCTCATCGTCATACACCTGAATCTCATCTTGCAGCACCGCCATTGCCGCAGTGGGCAACAGCATTAAGCTTGCCAAAATGATTGTTGGGGCGAGGAGTAGCTTTAGAAGCCGCTGTATCAGCGACCTAAGCCCAATTGACTGCATCTTCATGATGCATGAGTTTAACAACTATTGCGGTTTTTTGACGCGCTCACTCCAGAGCTGCCACGGACGTCCAATCGTCTTTTCAATGGTCTCTTGTGAAATTACCGCTTCGCCAGGTGTTAGGTATTGAACCTGCCCCATCTTCATTGCTTCACTCTGAATACTAGCGTTTTGGATTGCATAGACCGCTCTAAAGACTGCTTTTTTAATCGAGTCAGCTCCTGCAGCATATCCATGGCCACGCATCAAGACAAAATACTGTAGTCCCATGGTTTGAGATAGCGCATTTCCTAAATCCACGTTACTGATAAACATATCGGTATCAGGATTGGGTTTGGCAAAATTACGAATCTCAAAAATAGGGGCGCCCTCACCTAAGAATGCGCTCATGTGATACACGGGCTTAAGCGTAGTGCCCGTTAAACCAAAAGGGAGTATTGGGGCCGCATGCCCATGAATCACTGAATTAATATCGGGACGATTTTTTAGAATGCCACTATGAATAAAGCGCTCGCCATAGGCAACTCGAGTATCGCCATTGAGTGCCTTGCCGTTCATATCAAATTCCATAATGTCCTCTACCTGCACTACTGATGGAGCAACACTACGAGCCAAAAAGAAGGTATTGGGATTGGCTGGATTGCGAACACTAATGTGACCGTAACCATCGACTGCGTTTTGGTCATACAAAATATGATTTGCAATTACTAGCTCTTCGACCGCTGCTTTGATCTTGGGGTCTTGCTCCATTTGCTCTTGAACGGATGCAGCATTCGCATTGGCTATGCCCAGCAATAGTAATGAGATCAGAATTCTTTTCATCATTCAACCTTTCCAATTTTTCTCACGACCTCACCCATTTGCGCCGATTCTTTATCCCAGTAGACTTTAAATTCTGGGGCATCCATATACTGAATGGGGCTACCTGCACCATTAATCACTGAGCGCACGCGTTCATCGTTTGCAGCTTGCTTGGAGGCCTCACGTAACTTGGTCACAATGTAATCAGGTGTAGCGCTAGGCACAAATAATCCTGCCCATTGGGAGAACTCGACCTTCACACCCATCTCTTTAAAGCTAGGCACGTCTGGCATGCTTGCCAATCTGCCATCACCCCAGTGCGCTAATGCCCTGACCTTGCCTGCCTTGATCTGCTGAACAATCGAAGATGGTCCAGTCGCAATTGCATCCACCTGCCCACTTAGCAAGCCAACAATCGCTGGACCGGCTCCAGTGTAGGGAATATGAACCATATAGAACTTTTCAGAAGACTTAAGCATCTCCATGGGTACATGCATCGTTCCATAGTTTCCAGAAGAGCCGAAGTTGTACTTACCGGGATTGGCGCGCATTGCCGTCACGAATGATTTGTAATCTTTCCATGAGCTATCAGCGCGCACTACCAATACAGTTGGGTCCGCCGTAAAACGAGCAATTGGTTTCAGTTGATTTAACTGAAAGGATTGTTCGCGCCCTACTACTTTATCTGCTTCAGGGATAATAGAAATAGAAGAGAGCGCCATCAAAATGGTGTAGCCATCTGGCTTTGCTCTTGCAACTGCAGCCATACCAATGCCGCCACCTGCACCTGCTTTGTTCTCAACAATCACGGGTTGCCCCAAAATTCGAGAGAGCGCCTCAGCTACCGGTCTACCAACAGCATCAGCTACCCCGCCCGGAGGAAATGGCACTACCATTGTGATTGCCTTGGTTGGCCATGGCTCCGGGGTCTGGGCAAACGCAGAGATTGCTAAGAAACCGCTTGCGATGCAGCCCAGCGCATAGCTGACTATGAATTTTTGTCTCATTTTTGTCTCGAAAATGTAATTTCGTTATTATTTATATTCTTTATCCTACTACAAGAATTATCACTATAAACAGGGGTTAGTGTAGTTATAACACCAACGGAGATAGCAATCATGAAATACGCAGCGTTTTCTTTAGCAAAAGAGCCGTCCAAGACTCGTGTCGGGATAGTGTCAGCCGATGGGCAGACAGTGCAGGAGCTCGATTTGGGCGTGGATGTGAGTGAAGATGGCATTGTTGCCATTCTCAAATCCGACCTAGCAGGTAAATTACCTAAGCCAGTTGCGACTCACGCATTGAGCGATATTCGTCTGCTCGCCCCCGTTCCAAGACCTCGCAGAAATATATTCTGTGTTGGCAAAAATTACCACGAGCATGCAAAAGAGTTTTCTAACAGCGGCTTTGATGGGAGCGCTAAGCCTGGCGAAGACATTCCAAGCCACGCAATCTTCTTTACTAAGCCGCCAGAGTCCGTGACCGGTCCCAATACCAATGTCATTATTCCCACTGCCGTCTCTACCTGCATTGACTATGAAGCGGAATTAACGATTGTGATCGGTAAAGGCGGCAAGGGCATCAGCGAAGCAGATGCCATGAAGCACGTTTGGGGTTACACCGCCATCAATGATGTGACTGCACGTGATTGGCAGCAACGTCACAAACAATGGTTCTTAGGCAAGAGCTTCGACACATTCTGCCCCATGGGTCCTTGGGTAGTGACCGCTGATGAGGTTGATGCTGAGGATATTTCTGTGAAGTGCTGGGTGAATGGTGAACTACGTCAAAACTCCAATACAAAAGATTTGATCTTTAATATTCCAAACATGATTGCAACGGTTTCTGCAGGAATCACGCTCTACCCTGGAGATCTCATTGCTACCGGCACACCAGTGGGTGTTGGTATCGGCTTTAAGCCACCAAAATATTTAGTCAATGGTGATGTTGTAGTTGTAGAGATGGGTGGCATTGGCAAACTTGAAAATACGTTTGTTGCTAATTAAGTAAAACGGTTTTGAGTTAGTTAAAAGAAAGCCACCCTAGGGTGGCTTTTCTGATGGGGCTACTCCTTCGCTTAGGCGAGTGTAAATTTCAACTCACCAAGTTGACCAACGGAACTCACAACCTTATCGCCCTTCTTAAGCCATACTTGCTTATCTTTTGGCATTCCTAAGATCACACCCTGCGGGGTACCAGTAAAGATAATATCGCCCGGCTCTAGAGTCCAATAGGTACTGATGTAGGACAACATCTTCTGGGTATTATGAATAAAGTCAGAGGTATTTGAGTTCTGGCGCAGCTCGCCGTTTACCCAGGTTTTAACCTGCATATTATTTGGATCACCAGCTAAATCTGAGGTCACGAAGTATGGCCCAATCGGCGCATATTGGTCTAAAGTTTTACCAATCATCCACTGACCGCTAGGTAACTCAATCTGTAGATCACGTGATGAAAAGTCATTGGAAGTGCAATAACCAGCTACATAATCTAAGGCAGCAGATTCAGGGACATTACGCATTTGCTTGCCAACCACAATCAAGAGCTCCGTCTCATAATCCAACTTATAAGAAACTGATGGCGGTGGAATTTGCAATAAACAATTATGTGCTGCCAAGCTATTGTTGTACTTATTAAATAATGGTGGAACGCTAGGACGAGCCATGCCTACCTCATCTGCATGCTGGCGATAGTTCAGGCCCACGCACACAATCTTTCCAGGGTTCTTAAAGAGGCGGCCGAAAGTGATATCGGATTCTTTTAAGTAAGGCACGCCAGATTTATCGGCACTCGCAACTACTTTATTAAATCCTGCAGCATTGCCCTCCTGTAGCAATTGGTCTAAGGTTGTTGGTGCTGCAATTTTCATTTTCTTAGCAACAGCACGAACATCAATCACCCCCTTAGCAGTAACTACGCCCAAAGTTTCTGTGCCATCGGCATTCATGATGGCAAGGATTTTGCTGTTCTTTACCATTTCGCGTGGGCCCGTATAAGGCTCACCACCCCAAACAGAAGTTTGATGTGCAGATGCTTCATTCATTACACCCATGGTAGACGCTGCTACTAAACCAGCACCAGCTGCTGAAGCAGTTTTCATAAATTGACGACGAGAACTCATTCAAATCTCCTTTTGCTTTTTGTGAATTATTTTTATTTCTAATATGTCACTACAAAAGGAATATTACTGCAGCAAATTATGCGGTGGTGCAGCAAAAATATTGGCTAGATGAGCTACTACTTGAGGAGTCTTAACCTAGACCGAAGAAGATCGCTATTCGGTAGGTAATGAATGAAGCAATATAAGCTAATCCGAACAAGTAGCTCAGCATAATGATCGGAATCTTCCAGCCACCTGTCTCACGTTTGACAGCAGCAATTGTCGAGAGGCATTGGGGTGCAAAGACAAACCAGGCTAGGAGTGAAAGTGCTGTTGCTAATGACCAGCCCGAGGAGATAAGTGGAATCAGAGCCTCAGCTGCATCTGCGCTCGAGCTTGATAAGGCATATACGGTTGCCAGTGAGCTCACTACCACTTCGCGGGCTGCCATACCAGGTACCAAAGCAATACTAATCTCCCAGTTAAATCCGATGGGAGAAAATACGTGTGCTAATGCCTGCCCTATCATTCCGGCAAAGCTGTACTGAATCGGAGATAGCGTTGCTCCCTCGGGTGGCAGTGGAAAACTGGACAGAATCCAAAGCCCAATAGTCATGATCAAAATGATCCCACCAACACGGCGCAAGAAAATTTCTGCACGTTGCCACAAGCTAATAGCAAGATTGCCAATGCGTGGCATGTGGTAGCTAGGTAACTCCATCATGAGTGCGTTCATTCTGAACTGCTCACTTGTAAAGCGTTTCAAGATCCAAGCTACAGCCATAGCACCAAAGATGCCAGCAAGATAGAGTGAGAACAATACCAAGCCCTGCAAATCAATCGTAGCCCACAGTTTTTTCTCTGGAATGAATGCAGAGATTAGTAAAGCATATACCGGTAAGCGCGCAGAACAGGTCATCATTGGTGCAATCAAGATGGTCACCAAGCGATCGCGCGCATTGGAGATACTTCTCGTTGCCATGATCCCTGGGATCGCACAAGCAAAGCTGGAAAGTAGTGGAATAAAAGAACGGCCCGATAGACCTACCGAACCCATTACCCTATCCAATAAATAAGCAGCCCTTGGAAGATAGCCCGACTCTTCTAGCAGAAGAATGAAGAAGAACAGAATCAAAATTTGCGGAAGGAAAATCACTACCCCACCAAGGCCAGCCAAAATTCCGTTAATCAAGAGACTTCGCAACCAAGTGTCCGGCAATAGCGCGCCAATTTGGGCACCGAGGTATTCAACTGAGGTCTTAATTAGCTCCATTGGCAAGGTTGCCCAACTAAAGACCGCCTGAAATATACAGAAGAGCAAGGCCACCAAAATGATGGGGCCCAATACTGGATGCAACAGCACCGCGTCTAGGCGATCGCTGAAATGATCTGGAATGATTTGATCAAGGCCCAAGTTCTGCAAAATACGCTGAACCTGCACATTGTCAGATTCCGTATGAGCAATATGGGATGCTACGTTTTCAAGGGTGGCATCACTAGTGCCAGTTCGTAAAGTGTGGAGATTTTTCCAATCTAATTCTAATAAGAAATTCTTAATCTCATCTGCACCATGAGATTGAATGCCAACACTCGTGATTACCGGTAAGCCTAACTCATGCGAGAGTGCGGCAGTATCAATCCGCAGTCCTTGACGCTTGGCAATATCAAGCATATTGAGCACCACCACACAGGGAAGCCCCAAGCGCTTAGCGGCGAGAACCAGGCGCAAATTGCGTCTCAGGTTCATGGCACTTAATATACAAAGTACTAAGTCAGGACGTTTCTCACCCTCCGCTCTACCTAGCAACACATTACAAGTAACGCGCTCATCCAAGGATCTTGGATAAAGACTATAAGCACCAGGCAAATCCAGAATGCGAATATTTTTTCCGGAGTCGAGGGTTAGTCGCCCTTCTTTGCGCTCTACAGTGACACCTGAATAATTTGCTACTTTTTGTCTACTACCGGTTAGCAGGTTAAATAAAGCCGTCTTTCCGCAATTAGGATTACCCAATAGCGCGACTAGCGGCTCGCTAGGAAAAAAGTGGATTTTGGATTCAGGCATGCGCCACTGACTCAACTTCAATCATGCGTGCTTCTGATTGACGCAATGCAAAAGTGGAGGCTCCAACTCGGACTAGGTAGGGTCCTTTTTTCAGCAAGCCTTTGCGGAGCAGCGTGACCTGCTCGCCTGGCAAGAAGCCAATATCCTCCAGCTGCCCCTTAATTTGGGGTGCGCCCTTAGGGGCATTTACCGAACAGACACGGTAGGTGGCATCTAAATCAACCTGGTCCAAATGCATGGAGGATTGTCACTTTTATCAATTAATAAGAACGATTCTCATTATATACCTTATACTTGAGAATAGTTCTCATTTACAAAGTGGCTAAATCTAGTAAAAACATGTTCTCACATACAAAAAAACAGGTTTTGACCTATCGCAAAGGAATTTGCAGATTTGGCATTAATGTTGAATTAAGTATTCTCAGGACCTTGCTTTTGCCCCTATTTATGCTGGGGATATATTCCACTGCTCATGCTGAGTCCCCGGTGAGCGATACCCCAATCATCTTGGCCGAGTCGCCTGTGAGCAGCTCTCCAATGATTAATAGCTCATCTCCTTTAGAAGGAGAAACCGAACGGTGGAGCATTCATGGGCAAACAACCTACATCAATCAATTTAAAAATAACTTCAACTCCCCCTACTACGGAGCCAAAAGTCTTTTAAATAAAAGTGATGGTGATATCACTAAGAGCTATACCTTCTCTGCAACTGCATTTTTAGGGGCTAGATTATGGGAAGGCGCTGAAGCTTATATCAACCCAGAAATGTTTGAAGGCATCCCCTTCTCCGGTCTGAGTGGCTTAGGCGGCTTTAGCAATGGTGAGCTACAAAAAGGCACTGCCATTCCACCAATCTATTACATGGCTAGAATGTTTTTGCGCCAAACGTTTGGCCTAGGTGGTGGACAAGAACATATTGAAGGTGTTGCCAATCAATTGGCTGGCAACGTAGATAAACGTCGCCTAGTAGTCAGTTACGGAACTTTCTCGGCACTCGATTTCTTTGATGCCAATACTTATAGTCATGATCCCCGCACCCAGTTTTTAAACTGGTCTTTAATGGCTAGCGGTGCTTACGACTACGCTGCAAACTCACGCGGCTATACCTATGGCTTTGTAGGCGAGTACTACCATGATGAAGAATGGGTCATGCGTCTTGCGCGCTTGGCAATGCCTAAGACACCAAACTCATTAGCCCTAGATTACGATCTGACGCAGCAATATGGCAACACTGTCGAGCTTACTCACCTCCACACCATTAATGGGCAACCTGGCAAAGCAAGAGTCTTGGTCTTTCAGAATCGCGGAATTATGTCGACCTATAACAATGCAATTGCTTTTGGAGAGCAAACGAATACAACGCCAGACATCCTCAACACGAGATATGGTTATCAAACCAAATGGGGTTACGCTTTAAATGGCGAACAAGCGATCACCGAAAATATTGGCGCATTTGCAAGGTGGAGTTGGAATAATGGTCAAACTGAAACTCAAGCATTTACTGACATCAGCAATTCTTTATCCGGCGGCTTATCTATTAAAGGGACAAGCTGGGGTAGACCTCAAGATACCGTCGGAATTGGTGCGGCATTAAATGGCATCTCTTCCCAACAAATTGCTTATCTTCAACAAGGTGGCGCGACTATGTTTATTGGTGATGGCAGGCTTAATTACAAGAAAGAACAAATATTTGAGACCTTTTATAGCTGGAATGTCTATAAAAGCCTATCGCTCTCAGCAGACTACCAGCGCATAGCCAATCCTGCATATAACGCAGATCGTGGACCCGTCAATTTCTTTGGTTTACGCGCCCATATTGAGATGTAAGATACGCTTAACTCTTTTCAGAAATACTACCAAGGTCAAGCGCTATGTACCTACCAAAACACTTTGCAGTGGATGACCCAGCCCTACTGGCACAGCTCATCGCTGAATATCCATTAGCAACCATTGTTGGCAGCTTAGAGAATCAATTAGAAGTCAACCATTTGCCATTGATGCTCAGTAGCGATAGAAGCAAGCTCTATGGTCATATCGCCCGAACTAATCCATTAGCGAAAATTGCTGCCAGCGGCAATACAGCGATAACCGCGATCTTCAATGGTCCACAAGCTTATGTCACACCGGCTTGGTACCCTTCCAAAAAAGAAACCGGCAAAGTCGTGCCTACCTGGAATTATGCTGTCGTGCATGCACAAGGCAACATCAAACTCATTGATGATCCGCAGTGGCTCAGAAATCATGTAGCCCAAATGACCAATATTCATGAACCTACATACCAATCAGACTGGAAGCTAGATGACGCCCCCGAAGAATATGTGCAGATGATGCTCAAAGCCATTGTTGGAATTGAGATTGATGTTCAAAGTTTGCTTGGCAAGTTCAAGCTTAGCCAAAACCGTCCTGCAGAAGACTATGACGCAGTCGTAGCGAAGCTTGAACAATCGCCGCAAGAGATCTTACAAGCCATGCGGGAATACATGCGTTAAGGCGTGCTGTAGCCGTACTTGCGTAATATGGATTTAGCCTGAGCGCCTTGCATAAACTGGTATAAATCGACTGCCTCCTGAGGGGCGCCCTTAATTAAAACCATGCGCTGCTTGATGGGCTCATAGAGCTTGCTATCTATCAACAAGAAGCTGGTTTCTTTTGCGACCTCTGGTGACTTGGCCAAAGAAAAAGCAGTAAACCCAACATCGGCAGCACCAGTAACAACATAGGTTGTTGCGACACCAATGTTGTCTCCGTAGACCAACTTGTCTTTAGCAAGATCCCACCAGCCTTCTGCCTTGAGATATTCAACAGCTGCTTTGCCATAGGGCGCCAACTCAGGCTTGGCAATAGCTACTTTATTAGCTTTAGCTATAACCTTAGCGATATCCGCTTTGTTATCTGCCAAGACAATTCCGGATGATGTTTTAACGATGATGGCTAACTTACCAGTTGCATATACCGCACCTTCATCTACAGTCTTACTATGCTTATAAAGCTCAAGAGGAAAGTGCTCATCAGCAGCTATAAAGAGATTAAATGGTGCACCATTCATAATCTGAGTGGCGAAGTTTCCGGAAGATCCATAAACTACCCTCATGCCCTGCTTGCTATTAGCCTTAAAAGCAATTGCAATTTCAGAGAAAGCATCTTTCATATTGGCAGAAACGGCAACTGTTGCGCTCTGAGCGAATACCAGGCTTGCACTACAAAGTAATGATGTGAAAATAGCAGAAAGGCGCAATTTCATATTGAATTAGATTGTAAGGGCACTTAGAGCCAGCCCTTAACTTGCCGATTAAGGCTTATTGCTTTATAGCCCGGCGTATTTGCAGAATAACTACGTATCTTTCGAATCAATTTGGACGATTCTGGCTGAGACACCATCTCCTTATGCATCGCAATGAAAAAGATTTCATCCTTCAAGGGAATGAAACCCAAGCCATTCTCAAGGGCAATATTTTTAACCCCCAGACCTACATCTGCCTTCCCAGCAAGAATTGCATTGGCAACTGCTGAATGAGTAAACTCCTCTTGTAAATAGCCATTGATCTCAAGAGGATCAAGGTCCTCCTCCAGCAATAAATTATCAAGCAGAAGTCTTGTACCAGAACCAATTTGACGATTAATAAAGTGGATCTTTCGATTAAGTAAATCCTCAATTGATCGAATGTTGAGAGGGTTCCCTTTTTTTACGATTAAGCCTTGTGTGCGCTTCATCACTGGATAGATTTGAATGCCGTTCTTAGATAGGCGCTGATGAATGACTTGGGAACTTTTCTGATCTGATACATGGTACCCAGCAAGATGTGCGTCCTTGTTGAGAAGTCTCTCCAAAGATTCTCCAGACCCAGCGGTTTTCAAATTGAAGCCCTTAACCTCTGTAACAGCTCTTTGAATAATCGAATCGCTACTTGAAAGAAAATTCCATCGCGTGTTTTCCGATTTTTGAATTTTATTAATCTCTTTTAATAAAGCGTCTTGATAGGAGCGTCCATATTTAAGGTGTCCCGCTTGCATCTCATCAATAAATTTACAAATAAATATTCCGAATTCAGTTAACTTGGATCCATGTCCCTTGGTCCGAGCAATGAGTTGCATGCCTAGGGCTGCCTCTACATCATTCAACTTACCCCAGGCACCCCTATAAGAAGTGCCAGATTTTTTACTGGCAAGCACTAAAGAACTGCCGCTTTCAATATCTTTGAGGAGTTGCAAAAGCCAAATAAGGTCAACAGAGCTTTTACCCTGACTTTTAACAACTAAACTAGGTCGGACTTCAATTTGCATATGTAATTTTTTGCATATTCAATAAGTATTAATGTATGCGATGATATCGATTTAATCAACCTCTTGATAAGCTCCATGAGAAAAATTATTCATAAACTCATTTTCTGCGCATTTATTTCTGTAGCCATTAGCGCCCCCTTAGCTTTTGCCCAAGAAAAAAGTATTGTGGTGTCCTCCACTACATCTACCGAACAATCTGGCTTGTTTGAATACATTCTCCCTATCTTTAAGATGAAATCTGGAATTACCGTCAAAGTAGTTGCAGTAGGCACAGGTCAAGCGCTGGACATTGGCCGCCGTGGTGATGCAGATGTGGTGTTTGTCCATGACAAACCTGCTGAGGAGATCTTTGTTCAAGAGGGCTACTCCACCAAACGCAATGAAGTGATGTACAACGACTTCGTCTTGGTAGGGCCAAAGTCTGACCCAGCCAAGGTAGGCGGTGGCAAAGATATTCAAGTAGCACTGCAAAAGATTTCAGCAGCGCAAACTCCTTTTGTATCCCGTGGCGATAAAAGCGGCACTCATGCAGCTGAGTTGCGCTATTGGAAAGGGGCTGGTATCACTGTTTCACCAAGCCAGACTTGGTACAAAGAAACAGGCTCAGGAATGGGTCCCGCCCTGAATACCGCCTCCGCTATGAATGCCTACATCCTGACTGATAGGGCTACTTGGCTTAGCTTTAAAAATCGTGGTGATCTTGCAATCTTGGTTCAAGGTGATCCGAAGCTCTTTAATCAATATGGTGTGATGCTAGTAAATCCTGCCAAGTTCCCATCTGTGAAAAAAGCCGAAGGCCAAGCCTTTATTGATTGGCTGATTTCCAAGAATGGTCAGGATGTCATTGCCAGCTACCAAATTGGTGGCGAACAACTTTTCTTTCCTAATGCCAAGAGGTAATTCTTAGTAGAGACTGATCATTAAAAAAGCCCGCATCTGCGGGCTTTTTATTTATCACCAGCATATCTTCTGGCGGTATGCTGCTTACTTCTTCGGCGTCATGAAACCAATAGCAGTATCGTCAACAAACTCAACCATTACGTCATCACCAGCCTTGAATTTCTCAAGACCGAGAACAGATTGATCAACTTTAACCTTTTGTTTCTCGCCGCTTGGCAATGTGAAAGTCACGATACGGGTTTTTTGATCGATTGTTGTAATCTTTACAGTTGCATAAACCGTATCTGTTGTCTCTTCGAATGGCTTAGCAGAACCTTTACCAGCGATCACTACAGAACGTACACCAGAAACACCTGGCTTAGCATCTTTACCAGCAGCAGTTAAGCCGATTGCAATCGCTTGTGCATGCTCAACCAAGAACACATCACCTTTTTTAACTTTATCCAAATCATTAACTGATTTAGCAACGTTCATCTGCGCCAAATTACCATTAGCATCTTTCAACACAACAATGCGCTTTTTAACATCAACAGAATCAACCGTTGCGCTCAATACAGCAACATCAGCTGCCAATGGCAACATTTTTGCTGGCAATTGTGCGAAAACGGAAGATGCGCAAGCAATGCCTACAGCAACAAATAAACTAGCCAGTAAAGATTTCTTCAAGATAACTCCTAATTGAGTGAAGGATTTAGATGGACCCCAAAAGAAGCCTCTAATTCATTGTAAACATGGATTGAGTCTTATCTTGTGCGGTATCGAACGATAACCCTTCACGCTACTCATATTTGGTAAATTAACCCTAGATAACCCACTCATAAACCCCTTAATCCATTGAATTCCCTAGAAACCTTCATCAAACCTTGGACTCAAGCCTCCCAAGAGGCTTTTCGCATTCGCAAAGCAGTATTTATTGACGAGCAAGGGGTGCCTGAAGAAATGGAGCTAGACGAGTTTGATGCTGCGGCAGACCATGTACTCGCCTTCCTAGGAAACCAGTGCATAGGGACTGCAAGGCTAGTGAATTCAGGACTGCAGTCTTTCCAAATTGGCCGCATGGCGGTATTGGCTAGTTTCCGGGGTCAAGGCATTGGCTTGGAGATCTTAAAAGCCTTGATTGATCGAGCAAAGTCTCTAGGTGCGAGCACCCTTATCTTGCACGCCCAATTATCTGCCATCCCCTTTTATGAAAAGCTAGGCTTTCTTGTTCAAGGGCCTATGTATGAGGAAGCAGGCATCCCTCATCGTAATATGATGCTCATATTGCCTAAATCAATTTAACTCTTTATGACCGCCCTTTCTACATCCAGCGCCTTACCCTTCATTTATGTTCATCGGGTTTGTTACTCCGATACAGATGCTGCTGGCTTCGTATATCACGGCCGTTACCTAGAGATTTTTGAGCGTAGCCGTGCAGAGTGGTTGGCGCAATACAACCTGAGCCCTACCAAGCTGATAAATGAGCACAATATTGTGATGCCTGTGCGCGAACTGACGATGAACTTTTATAAGCCAGGTCGCCTGGATGACATTCTCTATATTGACCAAGTCATTGAACACCGTGGTCGCACACAGGTTTCAGTAAAACAAAATGCACAGAGAAAGCTGCCGGATAGCGAAGAATTGCAAGTCATTGCTAGCGCTACTTTGCATATTGTTTGTGTAGACACAACTACTCTGAAACCAAAGGCCTGGCCTGATTGGTTTTTCCCCAATCAGTAATGTGAGAACTGGAGTGCGATATGTCTGATGGAAAATTGTTAATCTTCGTCAAAGAGCTGAGTTTGCTCTTGGAGCAAAAGCCGAGCGAAGAAATTATATTTACTAAAGGCAAAAAACTTTTAGAGAATCTGATTGCAGTTGATGATTGGTTGCCTGTTGAATTCACCAAGTCACACCCACAGTATTACCAGCAATATTTACTCTATGCCGATCCCTTGGATCGTTTCTCCATTGTCAGCTTTGTGTGGGGTCCAGGTCAAAAAACACCTGTGCACAATCACACGGTTTGGGGTATGGTTGGTCAATTACGTGGCAAAGAAAAAGGGACGCCTTACTATCGCCAAGAAGAAGGTGGGTTTAAAGCTGGCGAGCCCAGCATCTCCCCTCCAGGCCATGTTGACACTGTTTCACCTAATACACACGATATTCATGTTGTCGAAAACAATCTTCAGGATCAAACATCCATCAGCATTCATGTGTATGGAGGGAATATCGGGCGAATCCATCGCTCCGTGTTTGACCCCATCACTGGTGCTGAGAAATCGTTTGTATCCGGTTATGCCAATACAGTCGTGCCCAACCTCTGGAATCCAGCCTAAATAAGTAAATGACTTAAAATAAGGCCTCTTACTGCAAACGCTCTAGCGTGGCAGCTCACCCCATTGACCGGGATAGTCGTTTAATTGAATACGGGTCAATACATTATTGGCCCTTATGTTATTTACAGATCTTGGTTTATCAGAACCCATTCTTCGCGCTATTGCTGAAGAAGGCTACACCAGCCCCACCCCCATTCAAGCAAAATCGATTCCTGCCGTTTTAAAAGGCGGGGATCTTTTAGCAGCAGCGCAAACAGGTACTGGCAAAACTGCTGGTTTTACCTTGCCAATTCTGCAGCGCCTGAGCACAACTCCGAAAGCTGGTGGCAAAAGAGTGTTGCGTGTATTGATTTTGACTCCTACTCGCGAATTGGCTGCTCAAGTTCAAGAGTCCGTTGTGACTTACGGCAAATACACTGGCTTAAAGTCAACCGTGATCTTTGGTGGCGTTGGCGCCAATCCACAGATCAAGGCAATTGCTGGTGGCCTAGATATTCTGGTTGCAACACCAGGTCGCTTGCTAGATTTAATGTCACAAAATTGTGTATCACTCAACGATATTGAAATTCTCGTATTGGATGAAGCCGATCGCATGTTGGATATGGGATTCTTGCGCGATATTAAAAAGATTTTGGCAGCACTGCCTAAGAAACGCCAAAACCTTTTGTTCTCTGCAACTTTCTCTACAGAGATCAAGCAGCTAGCAGATGGCTTATTAAACTCCCCCGAACTTATTGAAGTGGCCCGCAGCAATAGTACTAATGAAGCTATTGCGCAGCTCATTCACCCGGTAGATAGAACCAAGAAGCATCCTTTATTAGCACACCTCATCCAGACCAATGACTGGAAGCAAGTACTGGTTTTTACCCGTACTAAGCATGGTGCCAATAAGCTCGTGACACAGTTAGAAAAAGATGGCATCACTAGTATGGCGATCCACGGCAATAAAAGCCAAAGCGCACGCACCAAAGCATTAGCTGACTTCAAAGCAGGCAAACTCACCGCTTTAGTGGCAACCGATATCGCCGCACGAGGAATTGATATTGACCAACTGCCCCATGTAGTGAACTATGACCTACCAAATGTGTCTGAAGATTATGTTCACCGTATTGGTCGTACAGGTCGCGCCGGCTCGAATGGCGTTGCTGTCTCTTTAGTCTGTGTTGATGAACATCAAATGCTCAGAGATATCGAAAAACTCATTAAGCAAAAACTGCCACAAGAGGTCATTGCTGGATTTGAACCAGATCCCAATGCAGTTGCTCAGCCGATTCAATTGCGTAGTCAGCAACACCAGCAATCTAGAAAGCCTCGGCCTAGTGGAGCTAGCGGTGGTGGTGCTCCAGCTAAAAAAGCACCCGCCAAGCGCAGTAGCCCACCCAAGAGAAGCTTTAATCGTTAATTGATTCGCTAAAATAAGCATTCTTGCTTTTATTACCATCCAAGAGATTTGATATGACTACGTCACGCCGCTCCGCTATGAAAACCATTGCTGGCGCTTTAGCGCTGCCAGCCTTTAATCCTATCTCCGCTGCATTTGCACAGTCTGCACCCAACTGGACTACTTATGAGATCGTGACAGAGGTCAATTTAGAGTCGCCCAACGGTGTTGCGCAAAGTTGGATCCCATTGCCATTAGTTTTAGATACGAATTATTTCCGTACTTTGGCTATCCGACCAGAAGCAAGCGATCCGAAAGCAGTCAATCAGGTTTATGTAACACCAGATAAACAAGCTCGTATGCTTTGGACTAACTGGGATGCATCAGCAACAAGTCATAGCGTTAAAGTGTCGATCTTAGTCAGCACATGTAATCGCAACTTAGAGATTGTCTCTCCTAATCCGGCATTAAAACTCTCTAAAGAAGAACAACGCTTTTGGACTCGTGGTACTAAATACCTGCCGATTGATGGCATTGTGAAAACGAAGTCTCAAGAAGCGCTCGCTAATGTTCCTGCTAACGCTACTGACATTGAAAAAGTAAAAGCCATTTACAACTGGGTGGTTGATAACACTCATCGTGATCCAAAAACACGTGGTTGCGGCCAAGGTGATGTAAAACTCATGCTCGAAACCAATAATCTAGGTGGTAAATGCGCTGATATCAATGCTGTATTTGTGGCATTGGCGCGTTCAGCGGGGATCCCTGCTCGCGATGTCTACGGTATCCGCATTGCTGACTCTGTTCGTGGCTATAAGAGCCTTGGCAAATCTGGTGATATTACTAAAGCACAGCATTGCCGCGCCGAGTTCTATGCCTCTGGCTATGGCTGGTTTCCAGTAGATCCTGCTGATGTCCGCAAAGTAATCCTTGAGGAAACTGGGGGTCTTGCAGTAAACGACCCTAAGGTGCTCGCGATTCGAGATTACCTCTTTGGTAATTGGGAGATGAACTGGATGGCATACAACTATGATCATGACATTGCTTTACCTGGATCCAAGCTTGGGAGCAAAGGTGACATTCCTTTCTTAATGTACCCGCAAGCAGAAAATACTGAAGGTCGTTTTGATTCGCTAGACCCAGATAACTTTAAATACAAAATTACTAGCCGTCGTATTGGCTAATAGATTACGTAGATTGATCTTGATGAGATGCACCAAGCCAGCCATAGACTTTCTTCTTGCGCTGGCTTTTTCTTTTCTCCTATGTCTGAGTATGAATGTCCAGGCACAATGGCGTCCAGCTGCACAAGTAGGCCTAACCCAATCTCCCCCCTTAGTGCTAAACAACTTATCGGGCAAAGCGATTGATATTGTCAGCTATAGAGGCAAAGTAGTAGTTGTGAATTTCTGGGCTAGCTGGTGTGAGCCGTGCCGCGAAGAGTTTGAAGAGTTAATACAACTACAAGAAAACTATCGATCTAAAGGGCTGGTGGTTCTCGCTGTGAATTTAGCGGAAATGAAGCCTCGAATTGCACAGTTCCTCAAGGGCAATGGACTACCCGAGAATGGCATTGAGATCTTGATGGATCGCAATAGCATCACTTACAAGTCTTGGAAAGCACGCGGTATTCCAACTACCTTTCTCATTGGCAAAACGGGCAAGATTGAAGGAGTCTGGTTTGGAGCTATTGAAAATATCGATAGCGATGAAGTTAAAGGTAAAGTAGAAGCACTTTTACGCCAATAATATGAATACACAAACTACCATTCCTGAGTTGACTGAACCGCGCCTCACCTCCCTATCTCATGGTGGCGGATGTGGATGCAAAATTGCTCCAAGCGTACTTTCTGAGATTTTGAAAGATGTTCCACAGCTACCTTTCCCAAAAGAATTACTAATCGGTATTGAAACATCGGATGATGCCGCCGTATATCAAATCAACGAATCCCAAGCTATCGTAGCTACAACAGATTTCTTCATGCCGATCGTGGATGATCCGTTTGATTTTGGCAAGATCGCCGCAACCAATGCGATTAGCGATATTTATGCGATGGGTGGCACACCATTATTTGCACTTGCCCTAGTTGGCATGCCAATTAAAGTTCTATCCAATAAAACTATTGCACGCATTCTTGAAGGTGGCGCTGAAGCTTGTCGTAGTGCAGGCATTCCGATTGCTGGTGGTCATACGATTGATTCGGTTGAACCCATTTATGGTCTGGTAGCGATTGGCATTGTTGACCCCAGGCGCGTGAAGAGCAATGCTAGCGCTAAGCCAGGTGATGTTCTGATTTTGGGTAAGCCATTAGGAGTGGGTGTGATGTCAGCCGCCCTGAAAAAAGATCTCCTGGGTCCAGACGGCTATCGAGAAATGATCTCCAACACCACAAAGCTCAATTCTGCAGGGCCTGATTTAGCTAAACTCACTGGCGTGCATGCATTAACCGATGTCACTGGCTTTGGCTTGGCTGGTCATACGCTTGAGCTAGCGCGAGGCTCAAACTGCACTGCGCATATTGACTGGAGCCAAGTCCCCCTACTCTCCAATGTGCAAGCATTAGCAGATGATGGCGTGATTACTGGCGCATCCGATCGCAACTGGTTGAGCTATGGAGATGAAGTAAGTATTCCAGCAGACTTTACCTTGGCTCAACGCGCCCTATTGACCGATCCACAAACGAGTGGTGGCTTACTAGTTTCCTGTAGCCCAGATTGTGTGAAAGAAGTTCTGGATATCTTTAATCAACATCACTTCTTGGGTGCCAGAGTCATTGGTCAGATGAGCAAACGCCACGGTAAGCCCTTGGTTGTTTCTTAGCCAATCTCTACTTCAGATTAAATACGCTTGAGAAATCAAGCTGACCATGACCTGCTTTGCTATGCGCTTCGTAGAGTTGCTGCGCTAATTTACCTAGCGGAACACTAGCTTCTAAAGCCTCCGCATTTTCTGTCGCCAAGCCCATATCCTTGAGCATGAGATCTACACCGAAACCGCCTGCATAATCCTTAGATGAAGGCACGTTATCCATGACGCCAGGACAGGGGTTATATAGCTCCAAAGCCCAATTGCGCCCGGAACTCTTAGACATGATGTCCGAAAGAATTTTTGGGTCCATACCATTTGCAATACCCAGACGCAGTGCCTCACAGGTACCCAGCATCTGAATACCCAAGAGCATATTGTTGCAAACCTTCACAGTCTGGCCAGCACCATTAGCGCCCGCATGGAAAATATTCTTACCCATCTTTTCCAGAAGTGGACGAATCCGCTCTACGGCAGACTGCTGACCACCGACCATAAAGGTTAGTGTTCCGGCTTGAGCACCTGCAGTACCACCCGAGACAGGTGCATCAACCATCTCAAAGCCCTTAGCTTGTGCTGCACTAGCAACCGCTTGGGCCATCTTTGGTGAAATCGTTGAGCAATCGACCAGGATGGTCTGAGGATTGGTATTGGCCAATAGGCCAGAGTCACCCAAATATAAACCTTCAACGTGTTGCGATGCTGGCAGCATGCTGATTAATACATCCACATTCTTTGCAGCATCGTTTGCATTAGCGACGGTTTTTCCACCTGCCTTAGCAAAAGCATCTAATTGACTTTGAACTAAATCAAATCCCGCGACTTGGTAACCCGCTTTTAGCAAATTAATGGCCATTGGCAGGCCCATGTTTCCTAAACCAATAAATCCGATGTTCATATTGCTCCTAATGAAGTTTTTCTAAGTGCTCTAGGATTTTCTAGATGCTAGATATCTAACGCCTTTGGGCCCGTAGGTCTCAGTATGCACTTGCTCATAGACCAGCTGGAATACATCTCCCACTTCATATTGCTTAGCTGTGCCGTCAATAAGCAATTCAATACTGCCCTCTACTACCAGCGCTTTTACTGCAAATGGATGCTGATGATCGCCTATGTGACCGTCAGGTACTTGACTCACTTCGACCGGCTCTGGATATCCCGCTGCTTTTAGCATCTGCAGAAACTCATGTCTCTTCATCTTGTATTTCTTGAATAAAAAAAGCCTAGCGGGTAAGGCTAGGCTTTTAGATCAATTGGGTAAGAATTACTTCTTAGCTTCCATTGCTTCTTTTGTAGCGGTAATTTCTTTACGACGCTCTTTGCAAGCACCAGCAATTTCTTGCAATGCCTTACGAGCGCGAGCGGCAGATGCCTTAATACCTTTTTCAATAAACTTTTCGTTTTCGGCTTTGTATGCTTCAAAAGCAGCTAACAATGTATCGTGTTGTGACATCGTGTCTCCCAGTAATCAAATAAATATTCGCTTTAACAACGAAGTCAGTATATCCCTATAAAAACTATAAAAAATGCAGGTTTTGATCAGGGATAACTCTTAGAATCAGGCCTACGCAGGGGGAACAGAGATCCTGGTAATCAGAGCCATCATTACTCGAAATACGATAAAAAACCCACTTTTAGGGCATTCTGAGCAAGATATTGTCAAAACCTAGCTTAAAACCACCCTATTACGGCTTCGGCCCTTCTGAAAAAACCGTTTCTGGTGCAGTTGCAGCAAAATAGAGCCATCCAGAAACGGGGGTCAGACAAGCCCCCCTATCATTTACGTCTACTAAGTCCTTACATCACTCGCATGAGCTACCAAACTAAAAATTATTCTTTTGTACGCAACAAACTTTTAAATAAAGAAGAGATCGCCTTCTTAGATGTACGCGAAGAAGATCCGCATGCGCGCGAGCATCCGTTGTTTGCTGCAAACCTGCCACTCTCTCGGATTGAGATTGATGCCTATGCAAAGATGCCGAGAAAAGATGTTCCTATTGTTACTTTAGATGACGGGGAAGGTTATGCAGAATTAGCAGCTCAAAGATTAAGCGCTCTCGGTTTTAGTAATGTCTCTGTATTTGATGGTGGAGTACAAGGCTGGAAGGCTGCTGGCGGTGAAGTATTTAAAGACGTCAATGTTCCAAGCAAATCGTTTGGTGAACTAGTTGAATCCAAGCGCCATACACCCTCCCTATCTGCACAAGAAGTGAAACAACTCATCGACAACAAAGAAGATGTGGTGGTAGTTGATGTACGTCGTTTTGATGAATACAACACGATGAGTATTCCAACGGGGATTAGCGTTCCAGGTGCAGAACTAGTCCTGCGCTTGCCTGAGCTCGCCCCTAACCCGAAGACCAAGATCATTGTCAATTGCGCAGGACGAACACGCAGCATTATTGGCACCCAATCTTTAATCAATGCCGGCATTCCGAATGAGGTGAATGCATTGCGTAACGGAACCATTGGCTGGACCTTGGCTGGTCAAGAGCTCGACAAAGGCCAAAGCAGAAAATTTAAAGAAGTTGGCGAGGAAACAACTGCTCAAGCCGCACAACGTGCTCGTAGCGTCGCTGATCGTGCTGGCGTAAAGCGCGCCACTCTTGCTGACATCGCCCAATGGAAATCACAAGCAGAGCGTACAACGTATTTCTTTGACACTCGCACCCCTGAAGAATATGAAGCGGGTCATCTTCCAGGATTTCGCTCTGTACCTGGCGGTCAACTCGTTCAAGAAACAGAAATGGTGGCACCAGTGCGCGGTGCGCGAGTGGTCTTGGTTGATCCTAGTGGAGGCAGTGTAAGAGCAAATATGCCCGCTTCTTGGTTAGCACAGATGGCCTGGGATGTTTATGTTTTAGATCACGTTCAGCCTGCCGACCTGAGCGAAAAAGGTCTCTGGAAAGCGCCGCTACCTAGCCTGCCCCAGCTTGAGACCGTGGATGCAGTTACCGTCTCTCATTGGCTCAAGACCGACAGCAATACGATTGCAATTGATTTCAGTACGCATGCAAATTATGTCAAGGGCCATATACCTGGCAGTTGGTATGCCTTACGCTCAAAACTGACTGAGGCTATTGCGAAAATTCCACAGGTAGATCGCTATGTATTAACTAGCACTCCTGCAGAACTAAGCGCTTTTGTTGCCCCAGAGTTTCAGGCACTCACTCAAGCTGAAGTAGTGGTGCTCGAAGGCGGAAATGCCGCTTGGGTTGCAGCCGGATTAGATCTCGAAAAAGGTCCGAGCCACCTGGCCTCTCCTCCACTGGATCGCTACAAGCGTCCATACGAAGGTACCAGCGTAGATCCTGCAGCGATGCAGGCTTACTTAGACTGGGAGTTTGGATTAGTTGAGCAACTGGGCAAGGACGGAACCCATCACTTCTGGGTCCTCTAGGTCCTTGCAGTTGTATTAAGAACTGATGTTACGCAATCTTATTGCGCAGGATGCCGATACCAGTGATATTGGTTTCCATGATATCGCCGGGCTTCATAAACTCTTGAGGCGTTCTGCCTGCACCAACTCCAGATGGTGTACCAGTCGCAATAATGTCACCGGGCAGAAGGGTTAAGCCGCGTGATAGCTCAGCAATAATGGCTGGGATCTTGAAATACATTTGCTTGTAACTCGCGTTTTGTTTTTCAACACCATTCACACGGCAAATAATGCGAGTGTCGTCCAAATTCACGCCACCTGCAGTAACAACCCATGGACCCATTGGGCCGTGACCGTCTAAGCTCTTGCCTTTAAACCATTGACCAGATTGACGCTTTTGCTGAATATCACGCGCCGTAGTGTCGTTGTAGGCAGAGTAGCCAAAGACATAGTCCATTGCATTCTCTTCAGAAATATTCTTGCCCTTTTTACCAATCACTACTGCTAACTCAGCTTCCCAGTCAATCATGGTGGAGATGCCAGCATCATAAGGAATGTTGTCGAATGGGCCATTCATAGTTTGAGTGCCCTTGGTGAATAACACGGGAACTTTTGGATACTCTTTGACCGCAGTATCCGCACGATGCTTTAGACCCTCTTCAAAATGATCGAGATAATTCCAGCCCACACAATAAATATTGGCCTGTGGCTTTGGAATAGGAGATAAGAGCACTACTTGATTTACGTTCTGGAGGTTTGAGCCGCGATTCTTGAAAATAGCGGCCAACTCTACTAGACCACGGTTACCAGAAGCAGCCAAGGAAATCATCGATGCTGGATCAAAGGAGAGCTGCATTTTTTGGCGCGTTGCCTCAGCCGGAATATCCACTACTAAGCCATCATTGGTTACTAAACCTAGTCTTGAAGTAGCGCCCATCTTTGGCAAGTAGTTGGCGATACGCAAGCCAGCCTTACCTGTCATTGGCTCAACTACGATTGGTGGCTGACCGTCAGCAGCAGCCATCACATTAGAAATAAACATGCCACTCATAGCAGCTGATGCACCTAACTTCAGCGCATCTCTCCGATTTGTATCCACAGCGTCTCCTTTGTTAATTTTTATGCAGCTTTTTTAGCTTTAATACGTTGTTTATTAAACAATCTGATGTAAATATTAATACTAAAACTGCCTCTTGAGCCAATCTTGGGCAGAATATTTGAAACTTCGCTATGCTTTGGCCATGAGTCATTTAAGAAGCCTATGTGTTATTCGCCTGCTAGCTTGTACGGCTATCTTGCTGGGGCTTGTTGCCTGCGAGCGCGAGACCTATAGCACCTGGAGCTGCAACACTCCTACCGAGGCCAAGATCCCCATGATTCTCAGAAAAGCCCAAATGGAATTTAAAGGCAGCAAGCTAGACTTTTGCGGCAGCTTAGGCAATCTAAGCTATTTTGATCAGAAATGTACCGTTCAAACAGAGCAGTCAAATACTGTGTTTACACCTTCTTCTGGCTTGATGGTAAGCGGTGGCCAAGAGTACCAATGTACCGTCTTGTAAGCATTTCCAATGAATAAATTAAGTCCTAAAAAATTATTGCTAACTAAGTGGACTGCAGTGCAACCGATAGCCAAGCAAAAGCATTTCTTGGTCAGTAAAGTTATCCTTCCAGAGCCCCCAGAAGAAAAGATTGAGTTTGTTGAGATAGAAGCTGTCTACAGCAAGAAAACCACCCAGATCGCTTGGCGCGATCTGACGAACAGTGAGCTTTGGATACAGGGCTGGAAATAAAAAACCGCCTCAATACTGAAGGCGGTTTGATTGATAAGAAAATAAGATTAGTCTTCTTTTTTCTTACCTGATGACGATTTTTTTACCAGCTCATCAATATTCTTTTCTGCCGTCTCTGCTACTTGATTAACAATGCGGCGCCCTTCTTTGAACATATTTTGACCGGTTGTAGACATTTCATGAACTACTTTAGAAAGCTTGTCAGCATGGGCAGGCATTTTATTTTCCGCATCCTCTAACCAAGTTACCAAGGAGCTGCGCACTTTCTCAAGATGCTTCTCGGTTTCATCGGCAGCGCCCTCACCAAGCTCCTTAAGAACGGACTTAACTTTCTTTTGGTAGGCAGCTGCGCGCTTGGTAGCTTCTTTCGCAGCATCTTCTTGCAAACTCTTCAATTTGCTCAAATCATTTTTAGCGGCAGACTTGGCGCTATCTAGAGCATTTTTCATGCCCCACTCAATCTCAGCCAAATGGTGCTCACTTAATTTTTTCGCTGCCTCAAGCAAGGTGTGCGAGTAATCAAATAGCTCTTTTGCTTTTTCACGTTGCCATTTTTGTAATTCTTGTGCATCCATCATTAAGCTCCTATTAATTAGGGGTTATTAAATCTTTTATATCAACTCTATACCGAAATTGGCTCACTGCCAATTATCCTGAATTTAAGGCATTAAAATGACAATATGATGGAAAAACAGAATATCTATGAGGCGATTGGGGGCATCGATAAGGTTGATGAGTTGGTCGATCGCTTCTACGATTTAATGGCGCTAGAGCCTCAATTTGGGGAGCTGCGCAGCATGCACCCCCAGGACCTCTCTAGCTCACGTGAAAAGCTCAAATTCTTCTTAACAGGCTGGATGGGTGGACCGGATATTTATTCCCCTAAGTATGGCCACCCCATGCTACGGGCCAGGCACTTACCTTTTAAAATTGGACTTGCTGAGCGCAATCAATGGCTAGCTTGCATGTACCGCGCTCTAGAGGAATGCGGTATTGAAGGCGATGTTGCAAAACAGCTGGAGGAATCCTTTTTCAACACTGCCGACTGGATGAGAAATCAACCCAACTAAATTAGTGAAATAAAGCATGATCGAAAGCGCCCTTCAGTTATTAAGTGATCCAAATGCTTGGATTGCATTTTTTACCCTATCGGCTCTAGAAATTATTCTAGGCATCGATAACATTATCTTTATTAGCGTCATCGCCAATCGCCTACCCCTAGAAATCCGCGAGAAAGTGCGTCGTTTCGGCTTGATGTTTGCCTTAATTACCCGAATATTATTGCTCTTGAGTCTGTCATGGGTCATGAGCCTTACCAACCCACTCTTCTCATTGCTTGAGCATTCTATAAGCGGCAGAGATCTCATTTTATTACTAGGTGGATTTTTCTTAATCTGGAAGGCATCTAAGGAAATCTACACCGAAGTAGAGATCGGCGATCACGAGAATGGTAGTGAGAATATTGCTAGTCAAGGAACATCAAAGCCAATGCTCAGTTTATTTGTTGGCTCAGTTTTGCAAATAGGCTTACTCGATATTATCTTTTCTCTAGATAGTGTCATTACTGCTGTAGGGATGGTCGATCAAATTAGCATCATGATTGCAGCAGTGATTGCTTCTGTATTTATCATGCTGATCGCCGCTAAACCTATTGGAGACTTTGTTCACCAGCATCCCTCAATTAAAGTTCTCGCCCTCTCCTTCTTAACAGTCGTTGGCGTAGTGCTTATCGCTGAAGGCATGGGGGTTCATATACCTAAGGGCTATGTTTATGTAGCAATGGCATTTTCACTAACTGTGGAACTATTAAATATTCGTTCGCGTGAAAAGAAAAGACGGTCGAAGCTTGAGAAAAATGAACTGGGTTAAGCACACTTTAGAGTGCTTGAGCACATGCAAAGCCGCTTGCCCAAGCCCATTGGAAGTTATGGCCACCTAAATGGCCGGTGACATCAACGCACTCTCCAATGAAATAGAGGCCCTGATGCTTACGCGACATCATCGTCTGACCATCCATCTCTTTTGTATCCACGCCGCCTAACATCACCTCAGCCTTTTTCCAGCCTAGTGTTCCGGCGGGCTTCACAGACCAATTGGTAATCAACTCTTTGAGGGCTTGACGATCCTTTTTTGAAACTTCTGCCCACTTGCGTCCCATCAGGTTTTGTTGCTCGGCAAAGGCTTTTGCCAGGCGTTGTGGTAGCACAGAAGATAGAATAGTTTCAGTGAGCTTTAGACGATTTTCTTCGTTGTTAAAAAGTTCATCACAATTAAAGCCGCCAGGTCGCTCAATAGCACCGAGCCAATCAATATGAATAGGCTCTCCCTCGACCCAATAGCTGCTAGCCTGAAGTACACCGGGTCCCGATAAGCCCTTATGAGTGAGTAATAAATCCTCAATGAAGCGACATGCGCCGTAGCGATGGCCCTTAGAGCCCGAAGCAATTCTGACGGGAACACTTAAACCCGCTAAGTCATTGAGATTGCCAAAGGTCTCAGCGGTAAATGAAAGCGGTACTAAAGCAGGTCTAGGTGCAATCACTTGGAGGCCAAACTGTTTAGCAATATCCAGTGAATATGCGCTTGCGCCAATCGCTGGCACGGGCAAGCCACCGGTAGCCATCACTACTGATTTAGCCTTCTCAATACCATCGCTGGTATGGATTATCCAGTGCGCACTCTCCTGAGCAATCGTCTCTACTGCAACCGGATGACGAACAGTAACCTTACCTTTTGCGCATTCTGCAAATAACATCTCAATAATCTGTTTTGCAGAATCATCACAGAATAATTGCCCTTGATGTTTCTCATGATAGTTAATGCCATAAGCTGTTACCAGCTTGATAAATTCTGCTGAGGGGTATCTCGCAAGAGCACTTTTTACGAAATGGGGATTGAGAGACAGAAAGTTTGCTGGACTGCTATGTAAATTAGTAAAGTTACACCGCCCGCCACCACTAATCCGAATTTTTTCACCCAACACTGGAGCATGGTCGAGCACTAAGATCTTTTTCCCCAGCTGGCCAGCGACTCCAGCACAAAATAAACCTGCAGCTCCACCGCCAATTATGATGGCATCCCATATCTTTGTCATACCTAGCCGTGCATCACTCAAAGCGATCAATCATCTCAGAAGAGATATTGAGTTTTTTCATATGCAGCTTGGTATATGCCTGACGGAAGTTCTTTGTCATTGAAATCATGACGGATGCCGTCCAAGCAAAAGAGAACATCCCAGAGAAAGCAATAATGACTGCCAACATTTTCCAGCCATCTGGCAGTATGTCTTCCATAAAGCCCATCGCGGTATATGTACTACCACTAAAGAGAATGCTTTGGCCTATAGCGGGCAGCAATTTAAAGGCATAGAGAGAAAATCCCCAGATGAGAATTTCAGCAATGTGCGTTAGAAATAAACAGAACACGCTTACATAGAAGCATAGCGCAACGGCGGAATATTTTTTCTCAGCTAAATATAAATAGGTTTTGACTTCGTAGCGCTTCGCAATTTGCAGCAAAAGTACACCATGAAAGACCATCACTACCAATAGCATGACTCCACCCAAAAGGTAGCCAGGCAGATCTAAAGCAGTAGCGAAATTGGTTTGGGTTGGATTCATATATAAAAGGGAAAGTCTTGTTGCTATTTTACTTTGATAGCTGGACTAGCCCAGTTGATACCAATCTTGAATCACCTGCCAAGCCTCTTGTGCTGTCTCTGCAAAATGAATCGTTTGCATATCCTCTTGATCAATGACACCAAATTCAACCATTTGCTTAAAGTTCACCATTTCATTCCAGAAGTCCCTGCCAACCAAAATGACTGGGATACGAACTACCTTCTTAGTCTGCATCAAGGTTAAAACCTCAAACAACTCATCAAATGATCCAAATCCCCCTGGGTAGGCAACGATTGCTCTGGCGCGCAACATGAAATGCATCTTGCGCAAGGCAAAGTAATGAAAGCGAAAACTTAAGCCAGGACTGATATAAGGGTTTGGATGCTGCTCTCGCGGCAAGCTGATATTAAATCCAATAGTTTGATCGCCCGCCTCAAAAGCACCCCGATTAGCGGCCTCCATAATTCCAGGACCACCACCAGTACAAATATGGAGCTTATTCGAATTCTTTTCCTGCGTTGCGTTGTATTGGGCCACCAAGGAGCCAAACTCCCTTGCGGATTCATAAAACTTACTATGCAATACTGCCTTAGTTGCCGCCTGCCGCTCCTCTGGAGTCTTCGCATTTTTTTCTAAGTCATGAGCACGCTCAGAACTTAGAAAACGTGTAGAACCAAAAACAGTAATTGTGTGTTCAATGCCATGCTCTTTCAGAAGGATCTCGGGCTTAAGTAACTCCAACTCAAACCGAATTCCAATGGTTTCCCTGCGAGATAGAAAGGCCTCATCATCAAAGGCAAACTTATAAGAGTCCTGAGAATCCTCCTCAGAGACTTGACTGTGATGAAGATTTAGAAACTCAGTAATAGTCTGAGCATTATTAGTGGGAAGCTTTGGACTCATATTGCAACCTTAAAACATCTGTGTCATACCATCTTACCCTTTATGCCTAAAAAGTCAGTATTTATACCTAGTACTAGGGCTATGAAGGATTTACCGAACACGTAAGTAGAGTTAAGATTAGTTAAATTTCAACTAAACCGAAGGAAAAACACATGAGTAATCGTTCAATCATCATTATGGTGCTCGTATTAATTGGCGCCACCGCCTACTTACTCCTCAAGGGCGACGGTAACGTTGATATGAGCGGTGAAAAACATGGTGCTGAGGCTACTCATGTTGAAGAAGCGAAGAAGGATGCTCCTGCTGCTGCCCCGGTTGCGCCAGCAGCAGCCCCTGCAGCTGATGCTAAGAAGTAATTTTTCAATAGCAAATTAAACCGCGGTCCGCCGCGGTTTTTTTATACTCTCTCCATGAAGAACATTCTAGTCTCCCCCTCCTTGTATCTTGCAGCACTCTGCACTTTCTGCATTTCTCAATCCTGCCTTAGTCAGACCACACGCACTATGAAAACTATTGACCCAGCCATGATCGCTTCATTTGCTCCAACAGGCACACTGCGTGTTGGCATTAATTTGGGTAACCCCATTTTGGCGAACGAAGATCCAGCTACTCAGCAACCACAAGGTGTCACCATTGATATCGCCCACGAAATTGGGAAGCGCACTGGATTGCCTATCGAGCTCATTCCATTTAAGACGGCAGGTAATACCGTTGATGCAGTCAAGAATGGGGATGTTGATTTAGTCTTTGTGGCAATCGATCCAGTCAGAGGTGCAGATATTAGCTACACCCCAGCCTATATTCAGATTGAAGGGGCTTATATGGTGAAATCCAATTCCCCTATCAAGAAGAATGAACAGGTTGATGTTGCTGGCAATGAGATTGTTGTTGGCAAAGGTAGCGCCTATGACCTCTACCTCACGCGTGAGATTAAAAGTGCGACCATCTTAAGGGCTGCTAGCTCACAAGCAGTTGTTGATGATTTCATGTCTGGGAAAGGCAATGTAGCTGCTGGAGTAAAACAGCAATTAGAGAGTGATGCTAAGCGGTACCAAGGCTTGCGAATGCTGCCAGGTCGCTTTATGGTAATCAATCAAGCGATTGGAATTCCTAAAGCAAGACCTCAATACCAAAAGACCACGGTTTACCTAACTGAAGTTATCACCCAATTAAAGCAATCGGGTTTTATTGCGCAAGCTATGCAACGCCACCATATTGAAGGTGCGAAAGTTGCTGACTGACAATTATCTTATTTGTTAGCAGCTATAGATATGCAGGCGCTCGGGTATGATCACATTTTTCCAGCCAAGATCTTCCCGAATGCGCTCCGCAAATACAGAGGCTGCCTCTGGTTCACCATGAACCACAAATACTGTCTTAGGTGGCGATTCAAAGCCCCGCAACCAATCTAGTAGTCCAGCCTGATCCGCATGAGCAGATAAACCACCAATAGTATGAATTGAGGCCTTCACCGGCACATCCTCTCCAAACAAACGTACGGATTTAGCTCGATCTACTAGCCGCCTACCCAGACTTCCATAGGCCTGGAATCCAGTAATCACGATGGCATTTTGTTGTCTAGGTAAATTATTGGCCAAGTGATGCACTATTCGACCAGCATCACACATTCCGCTTGCCGAAATGATGATGGCTCCCCCTTTGATTCTATTTAAGGATTTTGATTCTTCCACGTCTGCAATAAATCGCAAATCAACGGCATTTGGATTATTTTTATACCAACTAAAAGTGGCTTGAGATTGCTCGTCTAGTTGTGAAAAGAATTTTTCTGTTAAATGGGTTGCCGCCGTTGCCATGGGTGAATCTACCCAGATAGCTAGATGTGGTAACAACCCCCTTCTCACCAGATCAATCAGCAAAAATAGAATCTCTTGAGTGCGACCCACTGCAAATGCCGGAATGATGACATTACCTTGACCCGCCATGGTGGTGCTTATCACTTCTATTAACTCAGACTCGGTCTCACTGAGAGTACGGTGCAAGCGATCACCATAGGTCGATTCGACCACAACTAAGTCGGCATCGGCAATTAAATCTGGGTTAGGCATCAGCACTTTGCCTTTCATGCCAATATCCCCTGAAAAGACGCAGCGTTTTTTTGGGGTGCCATCTTCCTGTATATCCATCACTGCGATAGCTGAACCTAAAATATGTCCAGCATTACGAAATTCCAATTGAATACCCGGGGCAAGTTCCAGTACTTTTCCGTAATCCAAGGGTTCAAATTGCGCAAGAGTCATTTCTACCTCTACTCTTGAATACAGTGCGACCGGCATATCGCCATGCCACTTTCCCTGTTTAGCTTTTCGTTCTGCGCGCTCAAGATCTGCAAATTGGAGATGCGCACTATCCGGTAATAGAATCTTTAATAACTCATAGGTAGCAGTAGTGCAATAAATGGGGCCCTTAAAACCTTGCGCGCATAAACGCGGTAACAAGCCACTATGGTCAATATGCGCATGTGTGAGCACCACAAAATCAAGATCATTGGGATTAATCGGCAAGGGCTCTAGATTTTTATTGCTTGCCTCACGACCACCTTGGAACATTCCATAATCCACCATGAAATGCCGGGGTCTGCCGGCCAGCATCACCTCAATGGAATGCCGTGAACCGGTTACCTCGCCTGCAGCACCAAGAAACTGAATCTTCATTCCTTCAGCATACACTCTCTTACAATGAGTTCAATCCCTATCGAATCAGAGCGATACTATTGAGATGACATCCGCATCCACCAAGCCCGCCACACTTCAATCCCTTGGGTTAGCTAAACGCTTAAGACGCGAACCCGCTGAGCACAAAGGTGATGCAGGTAAAGCTATTCTGATTGGTGGTGCACCGGGGATGGCTGGCGCCCTTTTGCTTGCAGGTAATGCTTGTTTACATCTGGGTGCGGGATGGACTATTTTAGAGATGCTGGATCCTGCATCAGCACAAGCAGATCCCAATCAACCAGAGCTGATGATTCGCTTGGCCACAGAGGAAGTGAGCGAATATTTAAATCAAAATGAACCCGATGTCATTGCGATTGGTCCTGGACTTGGTAAGTCTGCCTTGGCGATGAAATGGCTTCGAGCTTGTCTGAACCATCCCAAAGTTCCAGTCATCATTGATGCTGACGCGCTGAATCTGATCGCTGACACCGCGGAATTATTGAGTGCTCTTCAATTACGTAACCAGCAATATCCAGATCAAACTGTGATTACCCCGCACCCTGGGGAGGCAGCAAGATTGTTACGATCCTCTACCACCGACGTGCAAGATAATCGCTTAGGATCACTTCAGCAATTAATTGAACTTACACACTCAATCGTTGTCCTTAAGGGTCAACACACCTTAATAGGCTCTCCATCTCATCCCGCTGTCCAATGCACAGCAGGCAATCCTGGTATGGGAACGGGCGGTATGGGTGATATCTTAACCGGTAGCATTGCTGCGATTGCAGCACAAGGCGTTCGTCATCATCTTGATCTTTGGGAATCGAGTTGCATCGCAGTTCAACTGCACGCCTCTGCGGCTGATAGCCTAGTTCAACAAGGGACTGGACCAATTGGACTGACCCCTTCAGAAACGATCCTTGAAATGAGAAGTCTGCTCAATAAACTGTTATAAATCAGTATGCAATCCCAGAGCACAGCACATCATCACCGACGTTACCTCTATGGTATTTTGATGGCCGGTATTGGCTCAATGCTGTTTTCTGGCAAAGCCGTTTTAGTGAAGCTGGCATTTGGATATGGCGCGAATGCGGAAACTTTACTAGCCTTACGGATGCTAATAGCACTCCCTTTGTTTTGGTCCGTATATTGGTGGGAATCACGCAGAAAGCCGATGAGTCCGATCACTTGGCTTGATCGCGGAAAATTATTTTTTCTGGGTTTCTTGGGATATTTCTTATCTAGCTATATTGATTTTCTAGGGCTGCAATATATTTCTGTCGGACTAGAGCGTATTGTTCTCTACCTCACCCCCACGATTGTTTTATTAATTTCTTATTTTGCGTTATCAAAATCGATTTCACGGATGCAATGGTATGCCCTTGTCGTAGGGTATCTCGGGGTATTCATAGTATTTATTCAAGATGCAAGCTCCACTGGTATTCATGCATGGCTTGGCATGGTATTGGTATTTGGTAGCGCCTGTAGTTATGCCTTGTATATGATTGGCTCCGGTGAGATGGTCAAACGTATTGGTAGCGTACGTTTAGTGGTTTATGCCAGCTCTGCATCTGCAGTACTGAGTATTTTGCAATCTTCTTTTTATAATCCAAGCGCTATATTCGAACAGGTCACACAAGTCTATTGGCTCAGCCTTCTAAATGCGAGCTTATGCACTGTTATTCCAATGCTGCTCATCATGATTGCCATCAATCGCATAGGCTCGCCGCTCGTTGCGCAAGCGGGAATCCTAGGGCCCGTTTCCACCATTTTTCTAGGCTACTTTATTTTGTCTGAACCCATTACCTGGACCCAGATTGGCGGCATGACACTAGTCATTGCTGCAATGTGGCTATTGGTACGTAATGACAGTCCAAGAAAAAAGTCATCAGACTCTAAAAAATCTGATGACTTTGATAATGCTGAGCCCCTGAATTAAGCGGCTCCAATACTGGTTTTGAAATTACTGAGCAGCTGCGTCTGCAGCGGCTTTAGCTTTTTTCTTTGCTTTCTTCTTGGCTTTTTTCTCAGCTTTCTTTTCTTTCTTAGCCTGCTTCTTAGCTTTCTTCTCGGCAGCTTTATCTGCTGGCGTTGCTGCAGGAGCCGGAGCCGCAGCTGGAGTTGCCATTGGAGCGGCTGCAGGCGCAGGAGCTGGATCAGCAGCCATGACTGACATTGGCGCTAAGCCAATAGCAGCAGAAACAAGGGAGGCCAAGCTAAAGCGAACGATACGAGAAATCATGCAATTCTCCAAAAGGGTTTGTAGATGATTTAATAATAACCAAAAAACTGACATAAATGCTTCATTTTTTGATATTTACCATCCAGCCCGACGACACCCCAAAAGAAAAGGCCATCATCAGATGGCCTTTTTCTAAGTGAGGCAAGTATTACGCAGGCTGAGCTTCTGCCTCAGTAATCTTTTCTAATGCAGCAGATAAGTGGCCAAGAGTACGGTCTACATGAGCCAACTTCTCCAATCCAAACAAGCCAATGCGGAATGTACGGAAATCAGGTCTTTCATCACACTGCAAAGGTACCCCTGCAGCTGTTTGCAAACCCAATGCAATGAACTTCTTACCGGATTGAATATCTGGATCCTTGGTGTAGCTTACTACTACGCCAGGAGCCTGATAACCTTTTGCGGAAACAGAATGGTAGCCCTGTGAAACCAATAGATCGCGTACCTTAGTGCCCAGCTCAACTTGTTTGGCTTTCAAGGCTGCAAAACCAAGTGACTGAGTTTCTTTCATCACGTTGCGCAAAATCTTTAATGCATCAGTAGGCATAGTCGTGTGATACACATGACCACCTTTTTCATAAGCCTCCATAATTTGCAACCACTTCTTCAAATCCATAGAGAAGCTGCTACTTTGAGTGGCATCAATACGCTCACGAGCTCTATCTCCAAGGGCAATCAAAGCACAACAAGGGGAACTGCTCCAGCCTTTCTGTGGGGCTGTGATCAACACATCCACATTACACGCCTTCATATCAACCCACATAGCGCCAGAGGCGATGCAATCCAATACAAACAAACCGTTCACAGAGCGAACTGCTTCTCCGACAGCCTTGAGGTAATCGTCAGGCAAGATGATGCCGGCGGAAGTTTCTACGTGAGGAGCAAATACCACCGCTGGCTTTTCTTTCTTGATGAAAGCCACTACCTCTTCAATTGGCCCAGGAGCAAATACACCTTGAGCAGAATTTTCCAGTTGACGACCTTTGATGACTGTCACGTCGCTAGTGATATTTGCCAGATCAAAAATCTGCGTCCAGCGATAGCTAAACCAGCCATTACGCAACACTAAACATTTTTCATTGTTCGCAAATTGGCGGGCAACGGCTTCCATACCGAAAGTGCCGCTACCAGGAACGATGACAGCAGAGCTTGCGTTATAGGCGTCTTTAAGAACGCTAGAAATGTCGACCATCACGCGCTTGAACTCTTCAGACATGTGGTTCAAGGAGCGGTCGGTATAAACAACCGAGAACTCTAGCAATCCATCTGGATCAACATTGGGAAGTAAGCCTGGCATAGTAATTTCCTAGGGATTTCAGTGATTAGCCCTAAATGATACTGATTTAAGGGTTTATTGCACTGCAACCTTATTTTCTTTGATCAATTTGGCCCATTTTGACTGATCTAGGCGTAAAAAAGCCGCAAAATCCTCAGCACTACCGCTAGCAGGGTCACTTCCCCGCTCCAACATAGCCTTACGAATTTTGTCCTGACCCAAGACGAACATCACCGTTTGATTGATTTTTTGCAGTACAGGTTTAGGAGTATTCGCTGGGGCAAATAAACCAAACCAACCTACTGCGCTGTAACCCGGCAAACCTGCCTCTGCAACAGTCGGAATATTTGGCAGCGCTTCTGAGCGCTTCGCACCGGTTTGAGCCAAGGCCAATAATTTTCCAGATTCAATTTGCGGCATCACGGTTTGCGCAGGAGCAAACATCAAATCAATATGACCCGCCAGTAAATCAGTTAAGGCCTGACCAGTTCCTTTATAGGGAACATGAAGCAATGTCACACCAGCCATCGAAGAGAATAATTCTCCAGCCAAATGAGATGCCGAACCACGACCAGATGAGCCATATCGGACGCTTCCTGGGTTTGCTTTGGCATAGGCAATCAATGCTTTGATTGAGTTGATATTCAAACTAGGGTTAACAGTGACCACATAAGGAGAGGCAGACACTAAGGCAACCGGAGAAAACTGCGCAATATTTTTTTCCGTGACTGCAGCAGTCGAACCCATTAATAAGGTATATCCATCCGCAGGCGATTGAGCTACTTGCTCTGCGCCGATGAGGCCACTTGCACCTGGACGATTTTCGACAATGATGGATTGCTTCCAGACCTCGGTCATTGTTGGAACTATCAAGCGAATGAGAGTATCTGCTCCACCTCCCGGTGGAAAGGGCACAATTACTTTAATCGACTTGCTGGGATAGCTATCGGCGGCCCCTGCCAGCGACGGGACCAAAGCCAAACAGGAAAATAAAGCGACGACCCAACATAAAGTCCGCTTCATCATATTTACTCGACGATGGTAGTGCGCAAAGTTGAAATGCCATCGATTGCGCATTCAACCACATCACCGGGCTTGAGGTAGAGATCCTCTGCATTCTCTTTACCCACCGCTACACCACCAGGAGCACCGGTTGAAAACATATCGCCCGCTTCAATAGGAATAAAGCGAGAGAAATGCTCCAAGATATCGGAGATCTTCCAGATTTGATCTACCGTATTAACACGCATGCGCTCTTGACCATTTACAGAGCACGTCATCCACAGATCATAGACATCCGGAATCTCATCGATCGTGACAATCTCAGGCCCTAAGGGACCAAAACCTGGAATATTCTTGCCAGTCCAAAAACGAGAGCCTGAAGCAACCTCGCGTAATTGCAGGTCACGACAAGTCAAATCGTTCAAGATGGTAACGCCAGCAACATAATCCATCGCCTCTGCCTTTTTTGCACCCAAGGCTCTTTTACCGATCACAAATACCAACTCAGGCTCGTAATCGAGACGAGTAATTCCTTGTGGGCGCACCACCTTTGCTTCATGGCCAGACAAGCAGGAGTTAAGCTTGATAAATGAAGTGGGCTCTTGCGGAATCTCTTTAATCAAGTTGGTACGCTTGAGCTCTTCCAAATGGGTGCGGTAGTTTTTACCAACACAGAGAAATTTCTCAGCATCGGTAATCGGCGGCAAATAGGTAATCGTTTTTGGACTGATGAATAGTGCTGAGTAGTCGCCAGAAGCGGTAACCCAAGACTTCGCTTGCTCCATAACTTTGCTGCCAGCCCGTAAGAAGGATTTCATATCACCTGGGAAATCTTGAATACCTAGCTTGTTTGCTACATCAGCGAAAGGCAAAATTTGATCGCCAGCAGGATTAGGTAAGCGAGCACCGATTTCAGCATGAGTAGAGCCGGCACGAGTAAAGGTAATGAGTCTCATATTGTTTTCTTTTTTCTACTGTTTATGAATTACGAACCAATCAATTAATCGGCACCAAATTGCAAATGGTTCTTCTGGCGCTTTTCAATCGAATTCTTTAATAAAGCTGCTACTCGATAAAAGCCATGGGCAAACTTGCCGTAAGGCATAGTTAAGAAGAAGCCCATGACAAAGCCTAAGTGAACAGCAAGTAAAGCCACCATCGCCGACGTGTCTCGATAGGCCAGCAAAAGCAAGCCTGAGATGCTGATCATGAATAAAAGCACGATGAAAGCTCTATCCATTGGTTTTTGGCTTGCATCTCCATGCTCAGAATTTCTTTGTAGATTGAGGTACAACAAACCTGCAGGCCCAATCAATAATCCAATGCCGCCCAGCGTACCTAGGATGACTGGCAAACTACTCAGTGCGTATGGTGCATGCAAGCCCAGGAAGTAGTGATAGATTGTTGCCACACTAGTGGCTGCGAAGCACAACATGAAGCCATAAAAAGTGAAATGATGAAAACGCTTTCTCCAAAGAGAAAAAGCATCGTCTTCGTTATTGCAACCATCGCCATGGCCACCGCCAAGATACTTTAAGGTCAGCGCATCGTGCGTTGCCTCTGATGCAGCACTAGCAGAAATCGCTCCAGCAGAAATTCCTCTCCAAAAATGGGCAAGACCAATCGCAATGGCAAGGATTGAAAAACCAAAGACTGCACCAAACATCAGAGCAAGCGTGTTGTGTGAGAAGACCGCATAAAAATTACCATCCAGCGGTCCAGAAGAAAGTGAGCCATTGAGAAAAGCACTTAATAAGAGGAAGAACGCAATCGATAACGATACGGCCACCGACACTACCACTCCATTACTCTTATAAAGAGCGCCAAATGACTTCGGCCAGGCATACGTCATATAAGTATCTTTGCGAACCTGAGCCAACACGCGTGGAATATTGACTCCGAATTCATGTGGTGGAGCATATTGACAAGCGTGAAGGCAGGCACCACAGTTATGACAGAGGTTGGCTAAGTAATTTACAACGCTTGGAGTAAATTCAATGCGACGAGTCATCGCCGGAAACACAGCGCAAAATCCTTCGCAATACCGGCATGCATTGCAAATCTGCAACATGCGATCTGCCTCAGACTCTGGCGTGCCCATTGCTAACTCATTTGCTTCTTTAACCAGAGCGTTAAGCTGTTGCATGCTCAGCTCCTTGAGATTGATTCAATGTTTGTGCAGCTTTAGCAGCCTGCGTTCCAGCAATTCTGCCAAAGGCTGTGCCAATTGCCATACCAATGCCAGCGGCATATCCTTTGCCCAATACATTACCTGCCATCATCTCTCCAGCAACGAATAAGTTAGCACTTGATACGCCATTAAAACGTACCGCTGCAGTTTCATCGGTCTTCAAGCCTAAGTAGGTAAATGTCACGCCAGGACGAACCGTATAACCATAAAAAGGTCCGGTATCAATCGGCAAGGCCCAATGGGTTTTAGCTGGCTCCAAACCTTCGGTATGGCAATCGTCCAAGATCGTGTGATCAAACGTCCCAACTCGACAAGCGGCGTTATAGGTCTTTACCGTTTCTTGTAAAGCTTTTGGATCTATACCTAGCTTAATGGCTAGCTCTTCTAATGTATCCGCCTTTTCACCAGGAAATACGGGTGGCATAAAACGGCCCAGTACTTTTGAATCAATAATGGAATAGCCAATCTGACCTGGCTGCTGAGCAACCAACCTTCCCCAAAATGCATAACGCTTAGGCCAAAAGTCTTCGCCTTCATCCGAAAAACGCTGTGCATTTTTATTAACCACGATTCCAAAAGAGACAGCATCAATGCGAGTACAAATACCACCGTCATACAAAGGTGCGCGTGCATCGACAGCAACCATATGAGCCTGCGTTGGATCGCTCACTGAGTCAGCTCCAAGCGAGATGAGTTGCTTGAGTAAAACGCCCTTGTTATATCTCGTGCCTCGAATTAAGAAATTATCTGCGGGAGATTCGCCATATTGATTCGTGCCCCATGCCTCTTTGAGCCATTCACGATTGGACTCAAAGCCACCCGCCGCCAATACACACGTCTTTGCTTCAATCCGCTCATCACCAATATAGGCAGCGATGAATTTTCCATCCTGGATCTCTACAGAAGAAACAGGAGACTCATAACGAATATCCACGCCCAACTTTTCTGCGCTGCGATAGTAGGCATTCACCAATGCTTTACCACCACCCATGAAAAAAGCGTTAGTACGTGAGAGATTTAAAGTGCCGGATAAAGGCGCCTGAAAGCGAACACCGTGATGGCGCATCCAACCTCGACATTGTGAAGATGCGCGGATAACCAATCTTGCCAAGAACTCATCAGTGATTCCGCTGGTGACCTTCAATACATCCTGCCAATACTCTTCTTCTGAGTATGCCTCGAGCATGACATCTTGTGGCTCATCATGCATCGCACGAATGTTTCGAGTATGGGATGAATTGCCGCCACGCCACTCTTTTGGAGCAGCCTCCAATAGCAGAACGCTGGCGCCAGCCTCCCTAGCCATTAAGGCAGCACATAAGGCGGCATTACCGCCGCCAATCACTAAGACATCCACCATGACTATGACTTCGCGTGAAAAGAAAATACTTTACTGTTTTTTCGGCTTTTTTACCTAGACGCAGGTCAAGAGCGGGCAGATCGACTTTGGCTGGATGAAACCCAGATTCCAGCAACAATCAAGGCAAACGCCACCCCATGAAATAACTGCGGGGGTTCGCCCAACATAGCTGCAGACAAGATGGCGGTAAATAAAGGAATAAAGTTTGCAAAAAAGGCAGCTACGGTAGGGCCGGCACCGCTCACTCCCATTCCCCAGCAACGATAAGCAATTAATGAAGGACCCACCGCCACAAACAGAATAAGTGAGCCAGTCCACAGGTTGAGATCCAAATAAGCATGCCCGCTGGCAATCTCAAAGCTATCAAAAAAACCGGTCCACAAAAGACCCACCAAGACCTGCGCCATCAAAAAATCTGCCCATGGCCATTGACGTTCAGTGCTTGAGCCCGGGCGACTTAACATCCAACTATAAATAGCCCATAGAACAGTGGCCAACATGATCAGTAAATCACCTATAACCATCTTCATTGAGAGTAAGGTAGCTAACTCGCCTCTAGTGAGAACGATCGCTACCCCTAGCAAGGAAACAATCGCACCAATCAACTGCAAGAGATTTGGTTTGGTTTGGTAGAACACAGCGCCAATAAAGAGCATCCAAATGGGCATACTTGCGCCAATTAAAGTCACGTTGATTGCTGTCGAAGTTTGCAATGCAAGATAGAGTAGAACGTTGTAGCTTCCAACCCCAAAAAGTCCCAGCAGTAAAAATCGCTTCTTGTTCTGCCACAAGGCACTATTAGGCTTAAAAACTCGCCAACCCAAAGGGAGTAAAAGCAGTGCAGCCAAACCCCAGCGAACTGCACTTAGGGTAATTGGGGAAACGCTTCCCACCAATAAGCGCCCAGCAATCGCATTTCCAGCCCATAAAGCAGTCGCAATCAATAAATAGGCTACGGTAGCAAGGTTTAATTTAGGCATTTAGTCAAGGAATGGATGGGCGGCCATTTGAGGGCATCAATATTAGGGATACCCTAGCATTGTAGAAACAAATCCTCGGTGTTGCTAAGATAGAGCTTAATTAGAGAACTGCCGATCTAAAAGAGCAATAGAACAAGGACTAACTGTGCCAATCATCACCAATATCGAAGACTTAAGAGTTTTACACCAAAAGCGCACCCCCAAGATGTTTTACGACTACGCAGATTCAGGCTCATGGACCGAATCGACTTATCGCGCTAATGAATCCGATTTTCAGAAGATTAAATTACGTCAACGCGTAGCGGTTGACATGACCAATCGCACCACCAAAACTACGATGGTTGGTCAAGAGGTGGCAATGCCGGTTGCACTAGCCCCAACCGGTCTTACTGGTATGCAACACGCTGATGGTGAAATCTTGGCAGCAAGAGCAGCTGAAAAGTTTGGTGTGCCCTTCTGCTTATCCACGATGAGTATTTGCTCTATTGAGGATGTTGCTGAACGCACCACTAAACCTTTTTGGTTTCAACTGTATGTGATGAAAGATCGCGGCTTTATTGAGCGCCTGATCGAGCGCGCAAAAGCAGCAAAGTGCTCTGCCCTGGTTTTGACTTTGGATTTACAGATTCTGGGTCAACGCCATAAAGATTTAAAGAACGGTCTCTCAGCACCACCAAAACTCACCATTGCCAACATGATCAACATGGCTACCAAACCACGCTGGTGCTTGGGTATGGCCATGACACCTCGCAGAACCTTTCGCAATATTGTTGGTCACGCTACTGGTGTTGGCAATATGTCTTCCCTGTCCTCCTGGACGGCAGAGCAGTTTGACCCAGGTCTCAACTGGGGTGATGTGGAGTGGATTAAAAAACTGTGGGGTGGCAAGCTCATTATTAAAGGCATTCTGGATGAAGGTGATGCACGCCTAGCAGCGAATTCTGGAGCAGATGCGTTGATCGTCTCCAACCATGGCGGTCGTCAATTGGATGGTGCAATTTCAAGCATCAAGGCATTACCAGGAATCGTAGATGCTGTCGGCAAAGATATTGAAGTATGGATGGATGGCGGTATTCGATCAGGTCAGGATGTATTAAAAGCCTGGGCCTTAGGTGCTCGTGGCACCATGATTGGTCGCCCTTTCCTGTATGGCTTGGGTGCCATGGGTGAAGCTGGCGTTACCAAGTGTTTAGAGCTTATTCATAATGAAATGGATATCACCATGGCATTTACAGGTCATCGCGATATTCAAAATGTAACCAAAGATATTCTTTATCCAGGAACCTTCTAAATTTCTTATCTTCTTAACCACCCAGCCCTTGTCTTTGGAATTTCATTCCTAGTCTTTGCTTTATCAGTATGGTTTGGTAACGCGGTACTAAGCCGCTACCGCACCAAAGATACTGAAACCTCAGAAGATCTTGGCGTCATCCAAACTGCAACATTAACATTGCTAGCCTTGATTATTGGCTTTACCTTTTCCATGGCCATTGATCGCCATGACAATCGAGAAACCCTTGAAGAGGGTGAGGCTAATGCGATTAGTACTGAATATCTTCGAGCTGATCTTCTACCAAGCAAAGTCTCTGCAAGAACCAAGGATCTTCTCAACCAGTACCTTGACCAGCGCATCCTTTTCTATTCAAGACAAAGCAAAGAAAAGATTGAAGAAATTCATCAAAAAACCGATGAACTACAAAACGCAATGTGGAACGAAATACTCCCATTCGCCAGATCGCAACCAGGGGCGACTACCGCTTTAATAGTCTCAGGAATGAATGATGTTTTGAATTCCCAAGGCTATGTGCAGGCGGCGTGGTGGAATCGCATCCCCTATCCCGCTTGGGCTTTGATGGCGGCGATTGCGGTATGCGCGAACATATTGGTCGGCTTTGGTGCGCGCAACTTTAAGCGGAATGTTGGCTTGTTCATGATCTTCCCCTTTGTGGTCGCAGTCTCCTTTTTTCTGATTGCAGATATCGACAGCCCCAGAGGCGGCGTGATTCGCATTGAAGCGCGCAATCTCACGACGCTCAAACAAAATTTAACTCCTAAGATGAATCTCAACAATACATCCTCGACAAACCATTAAGTTTTACCAAATAGGCGGTAATCATGAAACGTGTTGTAGATGTGTTTAAGAACCGCGGACGTGAATTGGTTTGGACTTATGTCATTCACCTACAAAATGATGATGAATTTCATCCTGGGCAGCTTGATTTTGAAGTTGAAGCCCTCAGGCTTTCACAGCTTGATAAAAGAGGTCTTATCAGCGAACTCAGCGCAAAAGTTCGACTGACTAATTAAGACTCTGAATTAGCCCTATAGGGAGCATTGCCACTCAGATCTTTATCATGTGAATTGATCTTTATAAATTCACTGTATGTTGCGCAATCACTACCACCCTTTTTCTATCGCATTCCACTGGTTCATTTTTATTCTAGTTGTGCTCGCCCTTGGAGTCATAGAACTTAAAGGTCAGTTTCCTAAGGGCAGCGAACCCCGCGAGCTATGTAAAACTATCCATGGCCTTTTTGGGCAGCTCATTTTCTTCGCGATGGCTTTACGCCTACTTGCCCGCTGGATCTATGGAGTTCCAGAGCCCTTGAACCTTAATCGCGCTCTCAATATTTTCGCTAAAACAATGCACTGGGCACTGTACATCCTGCTGCTAGCGTTGCCCATTATGGGATTTGTCTTTCTTCAGGCAGGCGGCAAAGAAGTTCATTTTTTCAGCTGGGTCTGGCCAGAGCTGATCACTCCGAATCTGGCTATTAAGAAGATCTTTAAGGAAGCGCACGAATGGCTTGGTAACGCCTTGTACTTCCTCATCGGCATTCATGCAGCCTCTGCCTTATGGCATCACTACATTCTAAAAGATGCTACCCTACGTCGCATGTTGAATAAAATCAAGACTTCAAACTAAATAGAGGAAATATCACCATGAAGCCGCTTTCTAAAAAAGCCAAGCTAGTAGTCAGTTGGACAGCTCTCATGACCGTTGTTGGCACTGCAGTTTTGCATCAATGGCAATTTTTTGCCCTGGGATGTCTCTCCATTGTTTTAATATTAATTGGCAATCACTACAACTTGCTAAACGATCCTACAGATAAAAAATAAGGCCCCACTGCCGAAGCGGTGAGGCCTTTACTATTTATTAACTGCGGTTCTTTTAGAGAGTTGGGTAATCGGTGTAACCAAGCTCTTGACCACCATAAAAAGTAGCGCGGTTATATGGATTGAGGGATGCATTCTTTTGGAAGCGTTCAGCTAGATCTGGATTGGAGATATACAGACGACCATACGCTACCGCATCCGCTAGACCCTCTTCCAAAACCTTTTCGCCCATCGCCTGGTCGTATCCACCTGCGGTAATAAATTGACCTTGGTAAGCCTTGCGGAACATTTCTGATGTAATCGGAGCATCTTCATACACTTGATCGCCCCCACCAGCGCTGGTGGAACGTGGCTCGATCATATGAACATAGGCCAACTTGTAGCTATTTAACTTATGGATTGCTGCAGTAAATAGGGCAACTGGGTCGCTATCTGCCATATCGTTAAATGTCCCATAAGGTGAAAGACGTACGCCAACCCGATCACTTGGAAATACTTTACTTACCGACTCAATCACTTCACCCAATAAGCGCAATCGATTTTCAATCGAACCACCATACTGATCAGTACGCTGGTTAGTATGGTCTTGCAGGAACTGATCTAATAAGTAGCCGTTTGCAGAATGAATTTCAATACCATCAAAACCTGCAGCTTTTGCATTCATTGCCGCCATCTCAAACTCTTTGAGTAGACGCGCAATATCATCCAGGCTCATTGCTTTGGGTGTCTCATAGTCATGCAGCTTCCAGTCAGCACCATAGGTTTGACCAGAAGCAGCAATCGCAGAGGGAGCCTCAGGCAAACCTTGCTCTGGATGCAAAGAGGAATGGGAGATGCGACCCACATGCCATAACTGAGCAACGATAGCCCCGCCCTTGGCATGCACGGCATCAACGATTTCTTTCCAGGCAGCAGTTTGCGCAGCTGAATAAATACCAGGGGTGGCTGGATAACCCATACCTAGAGGTGAAATTTGAGTCGCCTCTGTAATGATCAGTCCAGCACTCGCGCGTTGTGCGTAATACGTTTTAGCTAATGGATTAGGTACATCGCCAGCAATCGCGCGCATTCTAGTAAGCGGCGCCATGACAAGGCGATTCTTTAGCTGAATTGAACCCAGTTGAACTGGAGTGAACATGATTTCTTTACCGGACATTAAATACTTTCTTTGTGAATAGTGAAACAACTGGAGTGACTCTAACAAGTTTTGCCGTGTTTTGCTTGAAGCCTCGAAAGGGCAATCCGATTAACTGTGATCTCTTTTGAGGCTAACTCCGAATCGCTCACGAATGCATTCGGACAAGGCCGCAAATTCTGCGAGATGTGCAGTAGAGGATCTTGCTACCAAGGCAATCACTCTTTTGGGCGCTGGCGATGCCATTGCCTTAGCAACCAACTCAGAATGATTTAGAAGACTACTTTTCACGGCCATCTCAGGCAACAATGCAATACCAAAACCGGATTCGACCATCTGCAGCAGGGTCAGCAAGCTCGTAGCCTCCATCCCCTCATCTTTGCGGATATCTGCTTTTTTGCATGCTTGCAAACTATGTTCACGCAAGCAATGCCCCTCCTCCAGTAATAACAGTCGCTCAGCCATTTTGGCAGGCAAAATCACTTCCTTGCCCTTAAGCGCTGGATCGCCCGCTCGAGCAACCAACCAAAACTCATCGCTGAATAATTCTTCAACAAGTAGGCCGCTAACATCATATGGCAAAGCAATCAAAGCGAAATCCAATTTATGCTCTGCAATTCTTGATAATAGGTTTGCCGTTAAGTCTTCTCTCAGGGTAATTTTGAGATCGGGGAATCGCTTACGAACCTCGGGCAATACGGTCGGCAATAAAAATGGTGCAATCGTAGGAATAACTCCCAAACGAATCGTAGCTGTCATCGGCTTACCAGATGCGCCAGCATACTCAACCAAATCTTCGGATGCAGTCAAAATTGTTTTAGCGCGTTCAAGCACCTCTAAACCTGCAGGAGTAATCGATACATTTTGTCGATCACGCTCCACTAGTTGGATGCCCAAGCCATCTTCTAATTCTTTTAAGCCGGCGCTGAGGGTAGATTGGCCAACAAAACAGGATTGGGCTGCACGGGTAAAGTTCAATTCCTTTGCCAGGGCTACCAAGTAACTAAGCTGCTTTAATGACGGTAAATAGGCCATAATGCCTCCTTATCGAATAATTAGATAAATAGTAGCATAATTATTCATTGGACTGATTATGTAATGAGGGCCACAATCCATTACATGGTTGAGCAAGCATTCAAGCAGGATCTGCAAGCCCAACAAACTTTTAAACATCAGTAAAGGAATCGAAAATGGCACGTCCAGAAATCAAAACCATCCAAAACTTGGAGTCCGCATTTGCAGGCGAATCCATGGCCCACATTAAATACCGCTATTTTGCAAAGTTAGCCCGCGCTGCTGGAGATGAAGAAACTGCAAAGATCTTTGAAGCGACCGCAGATCAGGAGGTGATGCACGCATTTGGTCACTTGGATTTGCTTTACCCTGCCAACACCATTTCGCCAGCACGCGCATTAGAAATTGCGATTGAAGGTGAAACCTATGAATACACTGAAATGTATCCATCGTTCCGAAAAACTGCTGTGGAAGAAGGTAATGCTGCTGCCATTCAAGAAATCGACGAGCAAATTGCCGAGTCTAAAGTGCATGCTGAGCAGTTTCAGGCCATGTTGACTAAGGCGGCCAAGCGCTTTGCAGCCTTAGCTAATGTGGAAGAGCGTCACGCCAATCACTACAAGCAAGCCTTAGAAAAGGCAAAAGTATTTGCAGCTCAATAAGCCTTTGCAAGAAATAAAACTGAACTGAATTTAAACTTACATTAATTATTAAAGGAATTAACATGAAATCTTGGCAATGTATCGTGTGTGGCTTCATTTATGACGAAGCAAAAGGCTTACCGGAAGACGGTATCGCACCTGGCACTCTTTGGGCTGATATCCCGGAAGATTGGGAATGTCCAGATTGTGGCGTAGCGAAATCTGACTTTGAAATGGTTCAGATCGGTTAAGCCAGTCGATACCAATTAACTTATTTATGCATTACTAGGGAGCCCAGCTTTGGATCAAAACTTATCTCAATCTTCATCCGCTATTGTCATCATAGGTAGCGGATTAGCTGGATACACTGTCATACGTGAAATTCGTAAACTGGATAAAGAAATTCCGATCACTTTAGTGACTAGAGAGCCTGGATACTTTTATTCCAAGCCGATGCTCTCCACTGCACTAGCTGGAAAGAAAGATGCAGCTCAATTGGTTTCCACGCCAGCAGATGGAATGGCTACTCAATTAGAAATTAATATCCTAGCTGAAACCGATGTCAGCTCTATCGAGCATGCTTCTAAGGTCATCAACACCAATAAAGGCGCAATTGCTTACGGCAAATTAGTTCTGGCATTGGGTGCGGATCAAATTCGCCTTCCCTTGCTAGGTAATGCGGTTAATGAAGTCTTGACCGTCAATGATCTTGAGGATTATGCAAAGTTTCGGACAGCTATTACTGGCAAAAAGAAGGTGGCAATTCTTGGCGCGGGCTTGATTGGCTGCGAGTTTGCCAATGACCTCGTTCTGGGCGGCTTTGAGGTTGATGTAATTGACTTGGCGCCACAAGCTCTAGGCCGCTTAATCCCTGAGGCTGCTGCAAATGACTTGCAGGAAAGACTTAGCGCTGTGGGAGTGCGTTGGCACTTCAACACTACAGTACAGACAATTGATCGCAAGCAGAATCAGCTCGATATTACGTTAGCGAATGGCGCAAGCATTAGCAGCGATGTTGTTCTCTCTGCAGTAGGATTAAAACCGAGACTTGATCTTGCTAAAGCAGCAGACATTGCCACTGGTGTTGGGATTCAAGTGAACCGTGAATTGGAAACAAACGTACCTGATGTATTTGCACTAGGTGATTGCGCTGAAGTAGAGGGACTTGTTCTTCCCTATGTCATGCCCATCATGCAAGCAGCTAGAGCATTAGCAGTTACGCTTACCGGAAAACCCACCGCCCTCACCTATCCCGCGATGCCTGTAATGGTGAAAACACCTGCATTAGCAACCGTAGTTTCTCCGCCAGCTAAGGGTGCTGTTGGTCAATGGAAATCAACGCCAGTTGATGGTGGGCTAGAGGCACGTTTTGAATCCAATGATGGCAAGCTATTGGGCTTTGTTTTAATAGGTACAGCAACAGCACAACGGGGGGCCCTGACGAAAGAGCTGCCGCCCATCCTGGCTTAAAACCCTTTCAATATGCTCTCGGAAAACAAAAAGGCCCGCAAGTGCGGGCCTTTTGTTTAATGCCTTAGGTGTGATTAAGAAACAATCACGAACCAAGTAGTGTTGTGTGATTGAGCAACCATCAAGAACAACATTGGAATAGAAAGTAATGTGTTCAAACGGGATGTCAACATTGCAACGCGAGCAGATTTAGCTTTTACATCAGCCTCAACAGCCACGATACCAAGAGCACGTTTCTGGTTAGGCCAAATAATGAACCAAACGTTGAAAGCCATTATCAAAGCAATCCACATGCCTAGACCGATTGCACGGAATGGTGCTTGCAAAGTGAATGCTTGATGCGCATAACCATTCAATGTTGCGACGATCAAACCTGTCAATACTGTGAACAATGCTGCATAACGGAACCAGAACAATGCTGCTGGAGCAATCACTTTACCGATAGCTGGTTTTTGTTCATCAGGGATTTTTGGCATGGAGGGAATTTGCACAAAGTTGAAGTACCAAAGCAAACCAATCCACATCACACCAAACATCACGTGTAAATAGCGAAATACGAATGGCAATTCAGCAGAACTAAAATTACCGCCCAAAGCGAGAATAATTAAAACGAGAAGCACAAAACCTGCAAAGATTGTGCGTCCCAATGAGGTCAAAATTGAAGCCATGTGAAGATCTCCTTTATTAGAATGCGTTGTAACTATAAACGATTCCGCTAAATGTGTGCCACTTGGCAAAATCCCAGAATTCTTACTTAAAATAGTGACTTAGCCTGCTTTAGAGGGCAAAATTAGAAAAAACAATAAGCCAAAAGAGACCGTCTATGCCTACCTCGCTTTTCCTCAAGTCGCTCAATTGCGCCCTCATAGCAATCTTGGGATGCTCCCTTAGCGCCCAAGCTCAAGAATTCCCACCAAAGAAGACCATCACGATGGTGGTTGGTTTCTCAGCGGGAGGCTCAGCAGATAGTGCAGCGCGCATCATCGCCAAAAAGCTGAGTGAAGATTTAGGGCAAAACGTCATCGTTGATAACAAGCCCGGTGCCGGCGGCAATATTGCTCATACCTATACCGCTACAGCACCTGCGGATGGATCTGTCATTCTGTTTGGCTCAATTGGTCCATTATCAATTGCCCCACATCTGATGAAGCTCCCTTACGATCCTCAGAAAGATTTAGCACCACTAACGATGGGAGTCACTTTCCCAAATGTCTTAGTGGTGATTCCAGAGTTAGGGGTCAAGAATTTCAAAGAATATATTGCTCTTGCTAAAAAGAACCCAGGCAAGATTACCTTTGCATCAACAGGTAGCGGCTCAGCATCCCATTTACAAGGCGAACTATTGAACGTACGTGCTGATATTGATACCGTACATGTCCCCTACAAAGGTGGCAGCCCCGCTATGGTGGACCTCCTAGGCGGCAGAGTTTCATCCTATTATTCCGCTCTAGCAACCGCCGATCCCTACATCAAAAACGGCAAGCTCATCCCTATTGCAACAACAGGTTTAAAGCGCGCCCCAACATTGCCGAATGTCCCAACGATTGCAGAGTCTGGCTATCCTGGGTTTGATGCCAGCAATTGGTATGCATTTGTGGCGCCCGGGAAAACACCGGACATTATTTTAGAAAAGTGGAACAAAGCCTTGGTGGCGGTCCTGAAAGACAAAACCACGAATGCACAGTTAGCAGAACATGGCCTCACACCCAACCCTGGAAGTCGCGAAGATTTGGCAAAGTACATCGCTAGTCAATCCGCTACTTGGGGAAAAATTATTGCAGATAGAAAAATAACCGCTGAATAAATGATTCAGCGGTTATTGTTTTTCCTGAATTGCCTTCTCAGTAATTACTTTTACTACTGAGCAGTCCAGCCACCATCCATATTCCAAGCGACACCACGAACCTCTGAGGCATCAGGGCCGCAAAGAAATACCGCTAACGCAGCTAATTGCTCAGGCGAGACAAACTCGCCGGAAGGTTGCTTCTCTGAAACCAAGGCACTCTTGGCAACCTCGTTAGAAACACCATCACGCTCAGCGCGGGCATCTACCTGCTTTTGTACCAAGGGAGTTAGAACCCATCCAGGGCAAATGGCGTTACAAGTAATTCCGGTACGTGCATTTTCAAGAGCGGTTACCTTAGTCAAGCCAACGATGCCATGCTTGGCAGCAACATAAGCTGCTTTTTGTGTAGAAGCCACTAAACCATGAACGGAAGCAATATTAATAATGCGACCCCAGTTACGTTTTTTCATCCCTGGGAGCGCGTGATGGGTTGTATGGAATGCAGAACTTAAATTAATAGCAATGATGGCATCCCACTTATCAGTTGGGAAGTCTTCAATATTTGCTGTGTACTGAATACCGGCGTTATTAATCAAAATATCCAATGAACCAAAACGTTTTTCAGTTTGCTCAATCAGATCTTTGATCTCAGCAGGTTTACTCATATCAGCGCCGTGGTAATCCACTTCCACGCCACAAGCCTTAATCTTTGCCAATGCTTCTTCTTTTTCACCAAAGCCATTAACCATGATGTTGGCGCCCTGCTTTGCCAAAGCAATTGCCATACCCAGACCAATACCGCTAGTGGATCCTGTAACTAGGGCTGTTTTACCTTTTAATGTGGACATGTCGATATTTACCGTATCAAGTTAACCAAGGAGGGCTCCAGTAGAGACCACCGTAAAACTTGATATTACAGGATGTATAAAGCTTATTGGTGACGTTTACACCGGGCTGGTAGAGGTCGTGAAAATTAGATCTTCCTAAGCGCTCTTAGAATCTTCTCACAGGTAATTGGCTGATCAAATACCCTAGCGTCAAATGGCGTCAAGGCATCATTGATAGCGTTTTGTACCGCCCCAGGAGCGCCTGCCGTACCTGCCTCACCTGCGCCCTTGGCACCCAGCTTCGAAGATTGAGTTGGTGTTTCCACATGAGCCACCTCAATATCAGGCATCTCGTTAGCCATTGGTACCAAGTAATCAGCCATGCTGCCATTGCGGAGTAGTCCACTCTCATCGTAGAGGCACTCCTCAAAGAGAGCTCCGCCTATTCCTTGAACAATCGCGCCACGAACTTGCTCATCCACCAACATGGGGTTAATGACGCGGCCACAATCTTCTACAGCCCAATGTTTTAAGAGTTTGACAAAGCCGGTATCCGGATCAACTTCGACGTAGGAGGCCTGTACTCCGTTCGTAAAGATAAATGGATAATCTTTTTGTGTGTAATGACGCGTCACCATTAAATCCGCAGAGAAGCCTGAAGGCAATGTATCTGTTCTAAAATAACCGATACGGCCGATTTCACTAAAAGGTAATAATTGTTCGCCAGTAACTTTATCTATTACATGACTGCGATGAACGCTTAACTCCGCAACCGGTCGATTCAAAATTGCACCAGCTAGTTTAAGAATATTGTCTTGTAAGGCTTGGCAAGCTAGTAAAACTGCCTCGCCACCTACACCAGCGCCACGAGAGGCCCAAGTACCCCCTCCATAAGGGGTGACATCGGTATCGCCAGTCACAATACGAACTTGATTAATCGATACACCGACTGCATCTGCTGCGATCTGCGCATAAATACCCTCGGTACCCTGTCCTTGCTCACCAACACCCACCAATACAGAAACAACACCGCTTGGATCTAGGCGCACTGAAGCACCATCTTGGGATGCTATACGGGCACCACCAACACCATAAAAAGCAGGGCTTGGGTTAGTCAACTCAATTAAAGTAGCAAAGCCAATTCCACGATAAACACCCTTCTTGCGTAACTCTGACTGCTCTTTACGCAAAGCCGGGTAGTCCATCATTTTCTCGATAGTACGCAAGCATTGCTCATGAGAAAGTACCTCCAACTTAATTCCAGAAACTCCGGAACAAGGATAAGCATCATCTGGAATAACGTTCCGCTTTCGGAACTCTAAGGGATCCATCTGTAATTTTTGAGCAGCTAAATCCACCAAGCCTTCAGTAACAGCACATGCAATCGGATGGCCTACGCCACGATATTGGCAAGTAGGTGTTTTGTTTTGGAAAACAACATCTAAATGCGCACGATAATTTTGATGCTTATAGGGACCGCCAACTAAGTTAACCACCTGGTTGCCTTCAATTGCACTTGTCCTTGGAAACATGGAGTACGGACCAATACCTGTAAGGTCATTAATTTCAAATGCCAAAATATCGCCCGCCTTATTGGCTGCAATACGGCCTTTAATGCGGTGTTCGCGGGCATGGATATCGCTCGTAAACGATTCAAGACGATCCGCTACAAACTTCACAGGGCGTTCGAGCATCATCGATAAACCAACGGTTGCAAAGTCATCAGGGTATGCATGCACCTTAATGCCGAAAGAACCCCCCACATCTTTACAGATGACATGAACATCGGACTCTGAAAACCCAAACTGACGGCAATACAAATCTTGCATCATGTGTGGGGCTTGTTGCGAGTGATAAACCGTAAGACGGCGCTCACCTGGGTTGTAATCGGCAATTTGACAACGCGGTTCCAGCGTTACACCGGTGTGTCGCCCAAAACCAAAAGTCGCTTCAGCCACCACATCTGCATTTGCGAATGCTTCATCTACATTACCAACATCTAAACTACGAGTGAAACATAGGTTATCACCCAACTCAGGGTGAATTAATGGAGTTGCAGGATCTAATGCTGCCTCCATAGAAATTACTGCGGGCAACTCTTCCCACTCCACATCAACATGTTGCAGGGCATCCTCAGCCTGAGCCCTGGTTTCAGCGACAACTGCAACAACAGGCTCACCCTGCCAGCAAGCACGCTCAATTGCCAATGCATGCTGAGGCGCAGATTTCATACCAACCAAGTGGCCGAGAGTGGCAACCCAAGGCTTGCAAATTTTCGCCATCTGCACACCATCGACTACCGCCAAAACACCTGGCATCTGACTAGCATGTTCAGTATGAATCTTACCAATCTTCATATGGGCAACTGGCGAACGCCAATAAACAACGTGCCCCATGCGTGGTAATTGAATATCATCAATATAGGTGCCCTGACCTTCGAGTAAACGACGGGCGTTATGGCGCGGTTCGCTATTACCAATATAGCGTTGGTCGTTTGTAACGGGATCGAGAACGAGTCCTTTTAAATCACTTGGCTTATTCATGGTACTTTTCCCAACCCCCTTAAGCGTGAGCAATAATCGGTTTAATTTTTTGCCCCTTTGCGCGAGCCTCTAGCACATCAACGATTGCATTGACGATAGAGTGATAACCCGTACAACGACAATAATTTCCGGAGATCCATTCGCGAACTTCTTCACGACTCGCCTTAGGTTGCTTTTCAATTAACTCTGCAGCAGCGAGTAACATGCCGGAAGAGCAGAAGCCACACTGCATTGCGTTATGACGCATAAAGGACTCCTGAAGGTCAGCTAGGGCGCCGCTTTTAGTGAGGCCCTCGATAGTCTCCACCACGCAGCCATTAGCCTGAACAGCCAAAAATAAGCAGCCTCGAATAATTTGACCATCCACCTTAACGGTACAAGCGCCACAGGCACCCTGCTCGCAGCCCAGATGCGGACCCTTCAGATGCAAATCTTCGCGCAGAAAATCTACTAAGTGACGACGGGGCTCAATCTCTGTGTTCACATGAACGCCATTGACTGTCATTGATATTTTTTTCTTTAAACTCATTTTCTTTCTCCAGAGTTCCGAGTGATTAGGCAATCAAATGCTTGAGGCCACGCTCTAGCAACACACCAATTAAATGTGTCTTTGCTTCTGCACTATTAGTAATGTCTGCAATTGCATCGATCTCTTCGCGCACAGTACAGACTGCTTGAGCAATTAATTGTTCATTTAGGGCTTTACCATTTACTATGCCCTGTGTTGCAGCTGCCATTACCGGGGTAGAGCTCACCGAAAAGAAGGTAAATATGCAATTGCTCAAAACATTCCCTTTTTTCTGCGCAACCGCTGCTAGCCCTGCAACAGCGTAATCCCCATGGCGCCTTGCGAGCTCATGAAAATAAAAAACTTGATCACTACTGGCTAATGGTATTTCAGTGGCAACCAGAATTTCATCTGGCTCTAGAGATGTGGTGTACAAGTCAATGAAGAACTCCTGTGCTGCAATTTTGCGCTCACCTTTGGGTCCATGTATAACCATGGTTGCTTGCAAAGTTAAGCTACACGCGGGCCATTCAGCTGCTGGGTCACCATATGCAAGCGAACCACCCCAGGTTCCTAAATTGCGAATAGCACGATGTGCGATATGAGGGGCGGCAGCTTTTAATAGTGGCGCATGTTTAGCTACTAAATCAGAATCTTCAATTTCAGTATGTGTTACTAAGGCGCCAATTCTCAGCTTGTCGCCTACCACTGAGATACCTTTGAGCTCATCAATATCCGTAATATCAATTAAGATACTCGGCTCGGAAAGCCGCATATTTAATGTTGCCAAAAGGGTTTGTCCACCAGCAATCAATTGAGCATCATCACCGCCTTGCTCTAACAAAGACAGGGCATCGCTTAAAGCTTTTGGCTTTATATAGTCAAATGCTGCTGCTTTCATAATGTCTCCTCCACTGCTTAAGAATGTAAGCCATTGCGGCTTATTAGGAATTACTTATAATTTTCACTACGTTTTATTTTTTAATTGCTTTTTATTCGACGTTAGGATCAGAGTCCAGCACGACTATCTCTCCGCCTAATTCTTTTGCAAATTTCTGAAAAAAATCATCTGCAATTTTTTTTGCCGAGGCGCTAATTAATCGTCCACCGATTTGCCCCAATTTGCCACCAATTGATGCCTCAGTTGTATAGGCGACCAAAGTGCCGCCATCAACCTGCTTAAGCTCGACTCGAGATTTGCCCTTAGCAAAGCCTGCCGCCCCGCCAGACCCTTCAAATGCCATTGAACAGGATTGATCAGGCACAACATCACTTAAAAGGAGCTTTCCTGAGAAACGGGCTCTAACAGGCCCAATCTTGAACATTACCTTGGCATGAATCTCTTCTGGCGATACTCGACTGATCTCTTCACAACCAGGGATGGATTTGGCCAAAACATCAATATCGTTCAATCCCTTCCAGACTTCTGGGATTGGAGCGCCTATGAGCTGCTCGCCATTTAATTCCATTACTTCTCCTTGGGGTTTGTACGAATAGAGTCTTATCTACCAACTGTTCAACAATGTACCATTATTTAACTTTTGGTCAATAAGTCCAAATTCGGATAAACCCTGAGAATCCATGCGCTTTACTGAAGATAGTGTTTCCAGTTCGAATGCAGTCGAAAACTCGACTCAATTGCTAGCGCCAGCGCGGCGAAGAATGAATACTGCTGATCGAAAGCGCCAAATATTGGATAGTGCAATTCAGTTTTTTGCTAAGCATGGGATCGATGGTCAACTCCGCAACCTTACAAAAGAATTGGGTGTAACGCATACCCTGCTCTACCATTATTTTCCAACCAAAGATGCATTGATTCAAGAAGTCTATAAGGAAGTTTTTGAATCGCGCTGGAAGCCAGAGTGGGAAGAATTGCTCGATGACGCAAAGCTTACGCCGGAACAAAAGTTCAACGCCTTTTATCTTGACTATACCAATACCGTCCTTACTTACGACTTTGTACGCATCTTGATTTTCTCAGGCCTCAGCGATCACTCAATCAGCGATCGCTTCTTTGAGCTCCTGCGCTCTCGCCTATTGCCAAGACTGATTCGTGAGACTCGTAAATACTGCAAGCGTCCCCTAGAGCCTAAGCCAACAGAACGAGAACTTGAGTTTTTAATGGGGCTGCATGGTGGCATTTTTTATATTGGCATGCGCCGCTGGATCTATGGACAGGCTATTTATGCCGCTAGCATCCCAAACTCAGAACAAGAAATCATTCGTGACCGCGTCTATTCATATCTACAATCCGCCAAAACTTTATTCGCCCAAATAAAAAGGTAACCATGTCAAACTTAAGCCTAAATCACTTCTCTATTCGCAGTCTAGAGATAGAAAAAACTTCAGAATTTTTCAGCAAGGTATTAGGGCTGACGGTTGGACCTAGACCCTCTTTTCCTTTTCCAGGCGTATGGCTTTATAACGGCAATCATGACAGTTATGAAAATGCAGTTCTACATCTGATTGCAATTGACAGGAATGATCCTGAGGGCTTGAAAAAATACTTGGGCGATCGTGATGCAAGCTCTTTACATGGCTCTGGTGCGGTAGACCATATTGCCTTTTTTGCAAATGGTTTAGAAGAGAAAATTGCACTTCTAAAGAAATTCCAGATTCCTTACCGTGAACGCACTGTGCCCGTATTGAAACTTCATCAAATCTTTTTAGATGACCCTAACGGAGTTGTGATTGAACTTAATTACCCCGCCGAAGAAAAATTAGCATTAGACGCTAAGGCAGCTTAAAAGATCTCGTTATGGCAAAAATTCTGGTGGTAGGTGGATCCTTGGGCGGTTTGTTTGCGGCTAATATTTTGTTGCGCCATGGTCACGATGTAACCCTGTTGGAAAAGGCTGTGGGCTCGCTTGATGGTCGCGGCGCAGGTATCGTCACTCATCATTCGCTCACAGAGGCTCTTCGTGCCGCGGGGGTCGAAGTTGACCATACATTAGGTGTACCAGTTACTAAACGCGTGACCCTAGGCAATGATGGGCAAAGCCTTGGCGAAATGGAATTACCGCAAATACTAACCTCCTGGAGTCGCCTCTATCACATGCTGAAAGAGAGCTTTCCGACTGAGCGCTACCTCCAAGGAAAGGCCGTCAAAACTGTTTCTCAAAATGGCAGTTCCGTTCACGTGGGGTGTGAAGATGGTAGCCAATTCGAAGCTGAGTTATTGATTGCATCTGATGGCATACGCTCTGGAGTAAGGGCTCAAGTGGCACCTCAAATTCAACCAGAATATGCTGGTTATATTGCTTGGCGCGGGGTGTGTGATGAGGCCTGTTTATCCCAATACACCCTAGACAGCTTATTTAATCGCTTTGGTTTTTGCCTTCCTAACGGTGAGCAAATGCTAGGCTATCCCGTTGCCGGCCCTGAGAACGATACACGCCCTGGCAAGCGCCGTTATAACTATGTTTGGTACAGGCCTGCCTCAGAAAAAGAAGAGTTGGTTAGTCTTCTAACAGATGATGATGGCCGCTACTATCCTATTGGCATTCCACCACTAAAAGTGTCCTGGAAACATATTGCCAATATGCGTCAGGTAGCTAGTGAAATTTTGGCTCCGCAATATGCAGAGATCATAGAGAAAACTGCTGTGCCATTTTTACAGGCTATTTATGATGTACGCTCCGAGCAAATCGTATTCAACAGAGTTGCCCTGATGGGTGACGCAGCCTTTGTCGGCAGACCCCACGTGGGAATGGGGGTAACTAAGGCTGGAGACGAGGCAATGGTCATTGCCAAGCATATTAAGCGCCTAGGAGCCAGTCCTGAGGCATTACAAGCTTATAGTGATGAACGCCTCAAGCTAGGTCAACAAGTGGTCGCAAGAGCACAATATTTAGGACGCTATATGCAGGCTCAAGGAAATAAAGGCACAAGAGATCAAGAAAATCTGAAACGTAATGCCGGCACTGTAATGGCTGAGACCGCAATTGATATTAGTGATTTATTGGCACAAGGAAAAGCAGTACCTGAATCCGCACATTAAAAGGTACGTTCAGTTAATATTTATGAAACATAAAAGTAGTCTTATTTAAACAAAGTTTTATATGGAGGAGACAACCATGAAACAAAAAGTAATGAATCAAACAAGACGAAAGTTGATAATTGGTGGCGCAGCAGCTGCTAGTACCCCGCTTTGGTTAAACGTGGCTAATGCGCAAGCAGAAACTATTAAGATTGGGTTTCCAACTCCCTTAACGGGCCCATTTTCAGCAGAAGCACAAGACCAAGTCAAAGCGGCAGAATTAGCCATTAAAGAATTTAACGATGCTGGTGGATTTAATGGTCGTAAAGCCGAACTTCTAGTACGCGATGACAAGCTCAATCCAGGTGAAGCTGCAACACGTACCCTGGAATTAATTGAAAAAGATAAAGTCAATTTTGTTGTCGGCTCTCTATCTGCCGCTACACAACTCTCTATTAACGCAGTTTGCAAAGAACGTAAAGTGCTTTTTAATTCAATTAGTCAGTCTGATGCAATTAATGAAGCAAAAGACTGGAGCGTATATACCTTCCACGAGTCTTTAAACCCAACGATGACTGCCGGTGCAGTAGCGCGTTACTCTATTCCACGCTACGGCAAAAAAATTGTGTTTCTTACTGCCGACTATGCCTATGGTCATGAGATGGTTCGCGCTTTTGAACGCGCCGGCAAGGAGCTGGGCGCCACGACCTTGGCAGATATCCGTCACCCACTAGGCGCTTCTGACTACTCCGCTTTCTTACCGCGCATTAAGGCATTGAATCCTGACATTTTGGTGCTTTGCAATTTCGGTCGCGACTTAGTCAACGCCGCTAAACAATGCACTGACTTTGGTCTCAAATCTAGTATGAAGATTGTGACGCCAGTACTACTTTATACCTCTCGCCTTGCTGGCGGACCTGAAGCATTTGAGGGCATCTTGGGCGGCACTGGTTATTACTGGGGGCTAGAGGATCGCATTCCAACAGCTAAAACATTTAATGATGCCTTCCGTAAAATGTATAACGGCTCGGTTCCATCTGACTATGGCGCGTTAGGCTATGCAGGCATCAAGAGCGTACTGGCCTCCATTAAGATCGCAAAATCTACTGACACCATGAAAGTAGTTGCAGCCATGGAGAACCTAAAGTACGACTGGTACAAAGGCCCAGAGTACTATCGAAAGTGCGACCACCAAGCCGTTCAAACCGTCATTATCGTAGAGTCGAAATCCAAAAATATGAAAGATAAATACGATGTCTTCAATATTCTGACAATTGAGCCGACTACTGAGAAAAATATGCGCACCTGCGCAGAGCTAGGCCATAAAGCCTAATACCAAAACCAAGGAGGCTTATGATTCTCCTTGAATCACTCCCCTGGTGCCAATTGGTCTGGGGGAGTTTTTCTGAGTACATTTATGACTGGTCTGACATTCGAACTTTTATGCATGCAACTGCTTACGGGTATTGCCTTAGGTAGTATTTATGCCCTTCTTGCTCTCGGCTTATGCCTGATTTTTGGCATGCTCAACGTTGTGAACTTTGCTCACGGAGCCTTCTTTATGGTGGGTGCGTTCTTGGGGGTATATTTTTTAGGAATTACTGGCAACTTTTGGTTTAGTTTAATTCTGACCCCTTTACTAACCGGCTGCCTAGGTTTAGTAACAGAAAAATTTTTAGTAAGGCCGCTATATGGCAGAGGTCTTGATTACCCTCTCTTACTAACATTTGGTTTGTCATACGTCTTAATTGAGGTAATGCGCATAACCTTTGGTATTGAAGGTTTACCTTCCATCACTCCAGACGGTCTTAGCGGAACAGTCAATGTTGGTATTGGTTACTTCCCTAAATACAGGCTCTTTTTGATTGGTGCTACTGCGGTCATCATTATTGGTGTCTGGCTTTTTATTCAGAAGACCCGCTATGGTCTGATTATTAAAGCAGGTGCTGCTGACCAAGAAATTGTGAAAGTACTTGGTGTTGATATTGCCAAGGTATGGTTACTAGTATTTGGTCTTGGTTGCGCCATTGCAGGCCTTTCTGGAATCTTGGCATCACCCACCCGCTCAGTAAATCCAGAGATGGGCATTCCGATTCTGGCAGAATCTTTTGTGGTTACTGTAGTTGGTGGCATGGGCTCAACAGTAGGTGCCGTTGTTGCAGGCTTGCTAGTTGGTGTGGTCTATAGCATGACCTCTCTATTTTTTCCAGACCTTTCTGAGTTATCTATTTTTGTTCTAATGGCAGTTGTGCTATTAATGCGACCACAGGGTCTATTTGGTAAAGCGGGGGCAATGGGCTAAAGCTCCGTAAACTTATGAATTCATTTTTTCAACTCATTGCTCGTCATCGGGTCCTAGCAAGTACACTTTTCTTATCGGTCTTTCCATTCATCATGCCTTATGAGGCTCTGGCAATTAATATCCTCATTTTTGGGTTATTTGCGATGGGCTTTAACCTCTTGTTTGGTTATATGGGGTTACTCTCATTTGGTCATGCCGCTTTTTTAGGAATCGGCAGCTACCTTACAGGCATTAGCATTGTTCATTACGGTCTACCATGGGGTACTTCGATTCTGATTGGCGTCATTGGCGCTGCAATTGGTGGGCTTTTAATGGGTTTTTTAGCAATTCGTACCCGCGGGATTTATTTCTCTATGGTAACCCTTGCTCTTGGGCAAATCGTCTTCTACATCTTTTATAAAGCAGAAAGTCTTACGGGTGGTGAAAACGGTTTACGTGGGGTACGGGTAGATACCTTCAATATCTTTGGCATCCCAGTTGACTTCCTTAACCCATTAGTCAAGTACTACATCATCCTTACCTTTGTAGTACTTGCAATTTGGCTAATATCACGCATTCTGAATTCACCGCTAGGTGCTGTTATGGAAGCCATTCGTGAAAATGAAAAGCGCGCTGCGGCCTGCGGCTTCGATGTGGCAAAAACTAAGTTATTGGTATTTGTATTGTCGGCAGCAATCTGTGGGCTAGCGGGTTCATTGCGCGCTCTACATCTATCTATTGTTCCAATTGATTCCCTGCACTACTTGCAATCCGGTCAAGCGGTAATGATGAGTATTTTAGGCGGCATGGGCACCTTCTTTGGTCCATTTATTGGTGCTGCAGTAATGCTTTACCTTGAAGATGTTGTGACTACCTTCACAAAGCACTGGATGGCGGTCTTAGGATTGGTATTTATGTTCTTCGTGCTGTTTTTCCCCAAGGGGATTTGGGGAACTATTTTGAGCAAGTTGCAAATCAATCAGGATTCAAAATAATGAATAGCTCAAACACCATCCCAATTCTTGAAGCGCGAAATGTCAGCAAGAGCTTTGGAAAGTTCAAGGCTTTACAAAATGTCTCTACCAGCTTCATGCCTGGAACGCTAACAGCGATCATTGGTCCGAATGGCGCAGGTAAGAGTACTTTTTTTAACGTCTTAAGTGGTGCATTTCCTCCAACAAGCGGTCAAATTCTATTTAATGGTAAAGATATCACCGGTATGCAACAGTATGAGTTCGCTCGCATAGGAATCTCGAAGAGCTTTCAGATTACGAATGTATTTAAGCAGCTCAGCGTGCATGAAAATGTGCGCGTAGCCGCTCAAATGGAGACTGCTCGCTATAACTTTTTTCGCGAAGCTAAGAGTTATACAAAGCCAATCGAGTTGGCGGATCAACTATTAGAACGAGTTAATCTAGGGCATCTTCGCAATAAGCGAACTGGCGACCTAGCGCATGGGCAACAACGTGCTTTGGAAATTGCCATGGCGCTGGCGTGTAATCCCAGTCTACTATTACTTGATGAGCCCACTGCAGGCATGTCTCCTGAAGAAACATTAGTCATGATGGATCTCATCCGCACGCTTGCAAATGAGAGAACTGTGATCTTAGTTGAGCACAAGATGAAGCTCATTATGGGCTTATGTAAGCGACTGATTGTGCTGCACCATGGTGAGTTCTTGGCCGAAGGGACTCCTGAGGAAATTCAAAATAATACTGAGGTCCGTCGTGTGTACCTTGGCCAAGGTTAAATTGAAAGCGATATATGTTGCGCGTTGAAAACTTAAATGCTTGGTATGACCGTAGTCACGTATTGCAAGGAATCTCCCTGGAAGTCAATAAAGGAGAAATTGTGACTCTGATGGGCCGCAATGGCGCTGGCAAAACCACTACCCTTCGCTCACTTATGGGCCTCCTCTCTAAACGTCAAGGTAAAGCCACTATTGATGGGACTTCATTTTTAGATCTACAGGCGCATGAGCGCTTTCATTTGGGTCTAGCTTATGTTCCAGAAGATCGGCGTATTGTTCCGGGGCTTACCGTTAAGGAAAATTTAGAGCTCGGGATTATTGCCAAGAAAAATAGTGGCGATATGAATGCCATGGTTGATGAAATTGCAGAGATCTTTCCTAGACTCAAGGAACGCCTCCATCAAGATGGCACTTCAATGTCTGGTGGCGAACAACAAATGCTAGCAATCGCAAGAGCTATGATTGCCAAGCCTAAAGTGATCTTACTTGATGAGCCATCCGAAGGGATCATGCCTGTCCTAGTGGACGAAATGTTTGAGTTATTTCAAAAACTCAAAGAGCAAGGTTTAACTATATTACTAGTTGAACAAAACGTTCAACAGGCGCTCAAGATATCGGACCGCGCCTATATTCTTGATCAAGGCGAGATCGTGTTTCATGATACCGCGCAGAACCTCTTAAACAATGATGAGATTCAGCAAAAGTATTGTGCCGTTTAGATAACTTTAAATCAGATGCAACCAATGGCCTAATTGGTGCCAAAAACTATCTGGCACCAGAGTCAATAACCAAGTTAGCGTGAGGTAACGGACAAGCTTGCCAAAAAACATATAGATCAGACATGGCTGCCATGCGAGCCTCAACCATCCAGCCGCAAGACATAAGGGATCACCAAAACCTGGCAACCATGAGAGGAGCAAAATCTTGGGGCCCCAAGCCTCCAGCCAATCCTTGAGGCGAGAATCTTTTGGCTCGCCAACGGATTTCATGCTTCTTCGGGCAATGAGGCCAAGCCACCAATCGAACATGCCTCCAAGGGTGTTGCCAACAGTTGCCACCAGAATTGCAACCCAATAGAGCTGCGGATTTAGCGAGATGTACCCAAAAAGTATAGGCTCTGAACCAACTGGAAGGAGTGTTGCCGAAACAAAAGAGCTGATAAATACTGCTGGCAAACCCACTGAGGGCATACCAAACCATCCAAAAAAATGCTGTAAGGCTTGATCCATTAAATACTCACCCTTTATCCATAACTTTCTGAGGGTTCCCTGAACCCTACTGAAGCTATTTTGCCCTGTTTTACCCAATCTCCAGGATTTTCAAATCTTGCTTAAACTAGTGCCTTAAGCGCAAAAATCAGCGTAAATCCTACTAAACGAGACATTCATGAATCACCCCATACCTAAGCCGGATCAATACCAAGATATGCGCGAAGCATTGCGTGACCTTTGCAATAGCTTTGATTCAGCCTATTGGCAAAAGATTGATCATGAACGTAGCTATCCTGATGCCTTCGTAAAAGCGATGACTGAGGCAGGCTGGCTAGCTGCACTCATTCCGGAGGAGTATGGTGGCTCTGGATTGGGATTGGCAGAAGCCTCAGTAATCATGGAAGAAATTAATTTTTCTGGGGGCAACTCTGGCTCATGTCATGGACAGATGTACAACATGGGTACATTGCTTCGCCATGGCTCTGAAGCTCAAAAGAAAATGTATCTTCCAAAGATTGCTTCTGGTGAGCTGCGCTTGCAAAGCATGGCAGTCACTGAGCCAACTACAGGCACAGATACAACCAAACTCAAAACTACTGCCGTCAAAAAAGGTGACAAGTATGTAGTGAATGGCCAAAAGGTTTGGATTTCTCGTATTCAGCATTCAGATTTGATGATTCTCTTAGCGCGCACAACCCCTATTAATGAAGTGCAACGCAAATCAGAAGGCATGTCGATCTTTATCGTTAACCTCGCCGATGCAATTGGCAAGGGCATGGAAGTGAGGCCTATTGCCAATATGGTGAATCATGAAACGAATGAAGTTTTCTTCGACAACCTAGAAATCCCAGCGGAAAATTTAATCGGCACGGAAGGTCAGGGTTTTAAATACATCCTAGATGGCCTCAACGCGGAGCGCGTCCTCATTGCCGCTGAATGTATTGGCGATGCTTACTGGTTTATTGATCGCGCTAGACGTTATGCCAATGATCGCGTAGTTTTTGATCGCCCGATTGGTAAAAATCAAGGTATTCAGTTCCCGATTGCAGATAGTTATATTGAAACTGAAGCAGCCAATCTGATGCGCTTTAAAGCTTGTGAATTATTTGATCAACAACTGCCCTGTGGTCCCGAAGCTAATATGGCCAAATTCTTGGCTGCAAAAGCATCGTGGGAGGCTGCTAATGTTTGCCTACAGACCCATGGTGGATTTGGTTTTGCTAATGAATATGATGTCGAGCGAAAGTTTAGAGAGACGCGTCTTTATCAAGTAGCCCCCATCTCTACCAACCTCATCTACTCCTACGTGGCTGAGCATATTCTTGGTCTACCAAGATCCTTCTAATTTTCCAGATAGATATTGAATATGAGTGTTCGCCCGCTAGATGGCATTACCGTAGTTTCTCTTGAGCATGCCATTGCCGCCCCTTTTTGCACCCGTCAACTAGCCGATCTGGGCGCTCGGGTTATCAAAGTTGAACGTCCAGGTAGTGGTGATTTTGCAAGAGCCTACGACAAGCAAGTCAAAGATCTTTCCTCGCATTTCGTTTGGGTCAATCGCTCCAAAGAAAGCTTGACGCTAGATTTAAAGCAGCCAGCAGCCCTTACGGCCCTAAAAACACTTCTTAAAACAGCGGATGTGTTGGTACAAAATTTAGCGCCTGGTGCTGCAGCACGCATGGGTCTGACTGCCGAATTACTTCATCAAGAAAATCCGCAATTGATCTTGTGCGATATCTCTGGATATGGCAATAATGGCCCTTATCGCGATAAGAAAGCCTACGATTTACTCATCCAGAGTGAGGCAGGATTTCTTTCGGTAACCGGAACACCAGAGACCCCCAGCAAGGCGGGAAACTCCATTGCTGATATTGCAGCAGGAATGTATGCGTATACCAATATCCTAGCGGCCCTATTGCAGCGGGGCAAAACAGGCAAAGGCTCAGTGATTGATGTTTCTATGCTCGAATCATTAGGCGAGTGGATGAGCTTTCCCTTGTATTACGCCTACGATGGTGCTGATGCGCCCTCCAGAAATGGCGCTTCTCATGCGACGATATATCCTTACGGCCCCTTTAAAGCAGGTGATGGCAAAACCGTCATGCTAGGTCTTCAAAACGAACGTGAGTGGGTACAGTTCTGCGAAATCGCTCTAGAAAATCCAGACCTTGCCAAAGATGAACGCTTTGATAAAAATTTCAAGCGCAATGAAAAACGCTCTGAACTACTTGAAATTATTAATGCCTGCTTTAGCAAGTTGACATCTGAGCAACTGATTGCAAGATTAGAGAAGGCGCAAATTGCAAACGCCCACCTTAATGATATGGCGGGGCTTTGGAAGCACGAGCAACTGAAGGCCCGCAATCGCTGGACTGAAGTAGACACCCCAAATGGCAGAATTCCGGCACTGCTTCCACCTGGCTTGAATGATAGCTACGCTTATCGCATGGATCCTATTCCAGCAGTAGGTCAGCATACTGATTCCATTCTTCGGGAGCTGGGAATAACTGATGCAGAGATCATCAGTATGCGTTCGAGTGGTGCGGTCTAAAGTAGTGGCGAGGTGAGATGGGCAGCATTCTCTAAGTAGTGGTGCCAACGGGGTCGTTTTCCCCAAACTTTCAAATCTACAAAATCAGATTGCGCCAAATAAGATTCAATCAATTTTTCTAGCTTAGCGCAAAAATCATCGTTGTAAATAATCAGGCTTATCTCAAAGTTCAGTCGCAGACTGCGTTGATCAAAATTAACTGAGCCAAATATAGCAATTCTCTTATCAATTAAGAGGCTCTTGGTGTGCAGCAAGCCTCCATGAAACTCGGCAATCCTTACGCCCGCATTTAATAGGTCGCTATAGAAGCTTTTACTGCTCCAGGCAACCAATTTGGAATCATTCAACTTCGGAACAATCAAGGTCACTTTTACACCGCGGGCAGCCGCCGCCATCAAGGCCTGGAGCAAGCCATCATCAGGACCAAAGTAAGGCGTAGTAATGGTTAACTCATCGCGCGCATCCATCATGGCTGACAACAGCACTTGATAAAGAATATCGTCTCGATACACCGGGCCAGATGAAAACTCTTGCGCTAAAACGCCACCTTCATGTGGTGAGACTGGTGGCTCACGATCATTGAAGTGGGTAATCTTAGGATTATCAACACTCCAGTCAAAAGAAAAAGTGAGTTCAAACTGGGATGCAACAGGGCCTTCAATGCGAACCATGGCATCTACCCACTCACCCACGCCAGAGTCCTGCTTAAAGGTTCGCGGATCAACCAAGTTCATACTGCCAGTCCAAACAACAGTGCCATCAATCACGAATATCTTTCGATGCAAGCGCAAATCAGCGCGCCTGAACTGGAAGCGACCTATCTGGATTGGTAGGGCTTCAGTTACTTGTATGCCTGCATTTCTGAAACGTGCGGGCCAAGAAGACTTAAACCAATCTTTACTTCCCAGCGAATCCAATAAAACGCGGCATGCTACACCACGCTGAGCCGCCGCTATCAAGGCCTCGCATACCCGATCTGCATCACCGCCTATAGCCCAGATATAAAACTCTAAGTGCAAACTTTTTTTAGCCCGGTTAATTTCATCAACAAAATTTTGTAAGATTTTTAATGAATCCGTATGCAATTCAATCTTATTTCCGGCAATTACAGGAGATCCATTCTTAGATTCTGCTAGGAGACTTAAGGCCCTTCCTTCAAGCGGCAACTTTTCTCTATCGCCAATAAATTGCTGCCTCATGAGCTTCGTAATACTCTCGTATTCACGGTTCATACGAATAATTTTTCGAGTCAAAGCCCTTCCAACCGGACGCTCACCAATCAAAACATATAAACCAATCCCCAGCAGAGGAAATGTCATCACAATGAATATCCATGCAAAAGCTACGCCAACCGGCCTTCTTACAGAGATAATTACGAAAATAAAATACGTAACCAACAAGAAGTGAGCCAATAAAATCAATCTCAAATCGAGCTCAGAGTGCGTGTTGGTAAAAAAGCTTAATAAGTCATTCATAGCAACTCCAATTCAGCAGTAATACCTAGGTGATCCGATAATTTAAGCCATTCATACAAAATTTCAGCAGAATGGATTTTGATACCTCGCACATAAATACGATCCATGGGTAGCAGAGGCTTAACACTAGGAAATGTTCTCGCGGGCGCACCAGTTAATACCTCAAAAACCTCTTTAAAGCCTGCTTCTTGCATGGGGGCACTAACGCGATTGCGCCAATCATTAAAGTCGCCAGCAACAATGGTCGGAGCGCCATTAGTTAATACATCAATATGATGAATGATCTCATCCAATTGACGCTCCCTTCCTCGCTCAAATAGAGCAAGATGCACACAGAAACAATGAATGGCTGGTCTGAGTTCGTCGAGTTGAATCATGCTATGTAATAGCCCTCGCTTTTCAAAGCGATATGCAGAAATATCGTAATTCTGACCCTTGTACAGAGGATGCTTAGAAAGAATGGCATTGCCATGATGGCCATCTGGATACTCTACGTTTTTTCCGTAATGCCAGTCATGCCAAAAATCTTCAGAAAAAAAGTGGGTTAACTCAGTAAGAGGCCATGAGCTAAATCGTCTAGCCCTACCTCGATGTTCTTGCTGTAGCTCTTGCAGAAATAATAGATCGGGATGATGGCTTCTCATCCTTTGGCGTAGTTGATGAATTGTGGAATAGCGATGCAAGGGCGACATTCCTTTATGCACATTCATGCTCATGACGGTGAAGCGCATACCCTTACCCGTTGACATTAAGGCTGCCCTGCTGCACTCTGGCGTCGAATGCGCGCCATATAAATTTCGCTCTCTACCAATTCTTGGCACTGCATACATTTATTGCAGATTGAGGCTTGCTCCCTCAACTCATCAATAGAATTGATGGAATGACTATCCAAATACTCACGTAGGTCAAGATCAAGGACCTCGTTACAGAGGCAAACTACTTCAGCCATAGGTCAATAATTAAAGGGGTTGGTCTCATTAAGACCATTTTGCCATCGCCTTGATAGAATCGAATACATGTTGAACGCTTTTCAAGACGCCATCACCCTGCTTGCCCATTTAAATGGGGGCGTAATTGGGATCGTTCTTGTCTCACTCCAAGTCAGTCTGACAGCTTTGCTCTTTGGAACTCTTCTGGGATTGCCTATTGGGGCACTCCTAGCCACAGAGCAATTTAAGGGGAAAAAGACGATTATTGTGACCCTCAATACCTTAATGGGGGTGCCGACGGTGATTGTGGGTGTACTTATATACCTACTACTGTCTCGCACAGGCCCTCTGGGAGCTTGGGGCTGGCTATTTACTGTCAAGGGTATGATCCTTGCCCAAATCTTGCTTACCACCCCCTTAATTGCCGCCCTGAGCCGTCAGATTCTGGAAGACTCCTGGAAAATTCATCGGGATTCCTTTTTGAGTCTGCGTCTCCCTGCAATTTCTCGTTATAAATGGCTTATTTGGGACTGTCGCTTTTCCCTCACTATCGCCATACTTGCCGGTCTTGCCAGGGCTATTTCAGAGGTGGGCGCAGTAATGATTGTGGGTGGAAATATTGATCATTCCACCAGAACAATGACAACAGCCATTGCATTAGAAACCAGCAAGGGTGATTTACCCCTAGCACTTGCTCTCGGAATTGTTTTACTGGCAATCGTGCTAATCGCTAACATCATCACTTTTGTCGTTCGGCAGATTGCGGAGTACCGCTATGGTTAACTCTACCAACAACGTACTAGAGCAATTTAGCAAGTTCATTGAACTCAAAAATATTACCGTTCAAAGTCATGGCAAAACAATCCTTAATATTCCCCATGCCATCATTCCAGCAGACCGCATTACGGCTTGCATAGGCCCCAATGGTGCTGGCAAGACCACCCTACTCAAACTTCTCAATGGCTTAATTACACCAGACACAGGAAGCATCTCTTATTCTTTTACAGCAAAGACCGCCCTAGTTTTGCATCACACCCCCATGCTCAAGGCCTCAGCTAGAGCTAATCTGAGTTTAGTAAAAGATGTGGATGCCTCACTTACAGTAAGTGATATTGATCGAGTGATTGAACGCGTTGGATTGCAGTCTCTTGCTGCAAGTCCAGCACATAAATTATCAGCTGGAGAGAGGCAGAAGCTCTGTTTTGGTAGAGCGCTTTTGCAAAAACCCAATTTAGTATTGTTAGATGAGCCCACTGCAAACCTTGACCCCAATGCAACTGAGCAAGTTGAAAAAATGATTCGTGAGTTCAATCAAGAAGGGGCTGATGTTATTTTTTCATCTCATCAACTAGCGCAAGTACAAAGACTTGCGGAATACATTCTCTTTATTGACCAGGGCGAGATAAAAGAAAAAGGACCCGTAGGTCCCTTCTTTTCTAATACACAAACAACTGCAGCAAAACGATACTTACAACAAGAGCTGCTAGTAGACTAATACTGTCTTATTTAGCCGCGGCCGCTACTGGTGCCACAAAAGGTGGCGGCGCTACACATGCTGCTGGTGCTGGTGTGCCAGCAACTCTAAATCGATCCGCTACGCGATTTTGCGCCTGGCAAAGCTGATAGGCTGAGACTTTATCGCCATAAGCTGTTTTAGCCTTAGCTAAATCTGCAGCTACTTGAGCGTCAGGACTTAATGGTGGCAATGTTGCAAAAGCAGCTCCACAAGTAAGTCCGCACAATACAAAAGCAATGATTTTTTTCATGGCTTTACCCTTATTTATTAACTTTGTTGTACCAGATTTCATGGTGCTCTTTAGCCCATGTAGCATCAACGTAACCAGTTTTCATGCCGTCGATTGAGCCCTGCATACCAATGGTACCGATATAAATATGGCCCATTGCCATGGTGGTCATCAAAATAGCGGCAGTGCTATGAATGATGTTAGCAATCTGCATTGTGCCGCGCAGATATTCAATCTGCATAAATGGCACGATCATGTCGAGCACAAAACCGGAGGCTGAAATCACCAAGCCCAAGAAAGTCATACCAAACCAAAACCAGAATTTTTCACCCATATTGAAAAAGCCAGCTGGCACATGTTTACCACTGAACATGCCCCCAAAGGTCAGGAGCCACTCGAGATCACCCTTTTCAGGAATATTCTTTCCAACAAAGAGAATGAAGAAAATAACAATGCTCAGCGTGAATAATGGCCCAGAGAAATTGTGAATATTTTTACAGACAAATAAGAATGAGCCGTAAGCCATTCCGCCCATTAAAGGCATTGCAAAATACTTGCCGTACAAAATCATCAGGCCTGTAAATGCTAAGGCTATGAAGCTAAATGCCATGATCCAATGGACCGCGCGGTCAAATCCGCTAAAGCGTTTAATCATGACACCTGACAATGGCTCATGCAATTTGACGGAACCCTTAAGGGTGTACACCGCAATGATGCCAAAGAAAGAAATTGCCAATAACCAACCACCATAAACAGTAATCACGCCATTGCGAATCACTCGCCATGCTTGACCAGATCGCTGAATCAGAACACCAGCTTGCTTGTCAGGAATGCTAACGTAATTTTGCGGGTCAGCATTGGGCATGATGAAGATAGACGGATTGGCAGGCTGAGATTGAGCCTGAGTTCCATTAGCCAAACTGTTGGGATTGGCCGGTACTGATGCCGGGGGAATGTCTACTCCGCTAGGAGAAGGCAATGGAGCCATCGGTGCGCGCTCCGCATAACTGATCCCGCTTGCTAAAGTCAGCGATAGACCAGCAGCCAGTATCAAAGTATGCAGAACCTTAGAAAATGATCGTTTCATACACATGTCCTTAAACGTTTTCGTTTTATTTATTGTTGTTTAGTTGATCACTTGATGCGACTGTATTCATTCTGACCCTGATTGCGCTGATTGATTGCCTCAGTCCAGCTGACTTGATTACCAGGGGTCCATCCTTTGGTCATAAAGCCATTATTAGCGCCCATGTAAGGAGCAACATCGGGACGCTTAGCGGCCTTAGCTGCAATTTCTGGTGGCTCCGAACAAGCGGTCAATATAGTTGCAGCGGCAAAACATAAACCAAGAGTTCTGAAATAGGCTTTCATTATTTAGCTCCTGGAATTTTGTCAGCGGGTGTTGGTGTTGGCGTTGGGGTATCAGGCCCACCATAAGCAGTTGTCCAACCAAAGGCCTTGGACCCAGGGTAATGGCCGTTTTTCTCACGAGTCGCTACGCGGTTGTTAAAGATGCCAGCGATGATGTCGCTATCTCCACCAATCAAGGCCTTAGTTGAGCACATCTCAGCACAGATTGGTAACTTACCTTCTGCTAAGCGATTGCGACCATACTTCTCGAACTCGGCAACGCTACCATTCTCCTCAGGACCACCGCTACAGAATGTACATTTATCCATTTTGCTACGTGAACCAAAAGCACCTTTGCTCAAAAACTGTGGCGCACCAAATGGGCAAGCAAAGGAGCAGTATCCACAACCGATACAAATATCTTTGTCATGCAAAACAACACCTTCATCGGTGCGATAGAAGCAATCTACTGGGCAAACAGCCATACAAGGTGCATCGGTACAGTGCATACAAGCCACTGATATTGATTTTTCCTGGCCGATGATGCCGTCATTCACGGTAACAACACGGCGGCGATTTACACCCCAAGGTACTTCGTTTTCATTCTTACAGGCAGTGACACAACCATTGCACTCAATGCAGCGTTCTGTGTCGCAAATAAATTTCATTCTTGCCATAGTGTTCTCCTGACTTTATTTTTTGACTTAGGCAAATTTTTCGATTTGGCACATGGTGGTCTTGGTCTCTTGCATCATCGTGACCATGTCATAACCATAAGTAGTTGCCGTATTGACCGCTTCACCTTGAACTACTGGTGCGGCGCCCTCTGGGTAATACTTACGGATGTTTTCACCTTGCCACCAACCAGCGAAGTGGAATGGCACAAAAGCGGTTCCTTGATCAACGCGCTCTGTTACCAACGCGCGCACTTTAATCTTGGCTCCAGTTGGTGACTTGACCCAAACATAATCCCAGTGAGCGATGCCACGATCAGCAGCCGCCTTGGGGTTGATCTCTACAAAGTTCTCTTGTTGTAGCTCAGCCAACCATGGGTTAGAGCGAGTCTCATCACCACCACCCTCGTACTCAACCAAACGACCAGAGGTCAAGATGATCGGGAACTTCTCATAAAGCTTGTTATTCAAGTTTTGATCTTGAACAGTCTTATAGAGCGTTGGTAAGCGCCAGAAATTCTTCTTGTCAGCAATCGTTGGGTACTTACGCATCATTGGTGCGTTTGTACTGTAGAGCGCTTCACGGTGAATTGGAATTGGATCCGGGAAGTTCCAGACAATTGCACGTGCTTTAGCGTTACCAAATGGATGGCAACCGTTTTTCATAACTACACGTTGAATACCACCAGACAAGTCTGTCTTCCAGTTCTTGCCTTCAGCGAGCTTCTTCTCATCGTCGGTTAACTGATCCCACCAACCCAACTTCTTTACCAAGACGTGATCAAACTCTGGGTAACCAGTAGTGATCGCAGAACCTTTGGAATACGAACCATCGGCTGCAAGCAAGCTCACGCCTTCACGTTCAACACCAAAGTTGGCACGGAAATTACCTCCACCTTCCATCACACTCTTACTGGTGTCATAGAGATTTGGTGAGCCAGGGTGCTTGATTGCAGCTGTGCCATAACAAGGCCAAGGCAATCCATAGTAGTCACCAGTGGTGTCATAACCAGTTACTGGATCAACACCGCCACGGGACTTCAAGGTCTTCGGATCGAATGTAGCAACCATTCTCATATGCGCCTTGAGACGCTCTGGTGTTTGACCGGTGTAGCCAATAGTCCACATACCGCGATTAATTTCGCGCAAGATATCTTCAATCTGTGGTTCGCGCCATTGCTTGCCAGCAAATTTTGAATTGAGCATCTTGTAATTCTTTGATAGCTCTTCACCAAAACCTAGGCGATCTGCAAAAGCTTGCATGATTACGTGGTCAGGCACAGACTCGAACAATGGATCGATTACTTTCTCGCGCCACTGTAATGAGCGGTTTGATGCTGTAGCAGATCCACAGGTCTCAAATTGCGTTGTGGCTGGCAACAAGTAAACATTGCGATTCTTATTTACAACATCACCTTCTGCAGCAGGCATTGCTGCCATCGCTGCAGTTGCGCTTGGGAATGGATCAACCACCACCAAGAGATCCAATTTATTCATGGCGCGCTTCATATCGAGACCGCGCGTTTGTGAGTTCGGCGCATGACCCCAGAAGAACAGACCTTTCACATTGGTCTGCTGATCAATCATGTCGTTCTTCTCAAGCACTGCATCAACCCAACGAGAAACCGTAGTACCAGACTTCTCCATCATGTCAGGGGCATAGCGACCCTTGATCCAATCGTAATCAACACCCCAAATCGCTGCGAAGTGCTTCCAAGCGCCAGCAGCCAAGCCATAGTAGCCAGGCAATGAGTCTGGGTTAGGACCCACGTCCGTTGCACCTTGAACGTTATCGTGACCACGGAAAATATTGGTGCCACCGCCAGACTTGCCGATGTTACCTAGGGCCAATTGCAAAATACATGATGCGCGCACAATCGCATTACCGGTGGTGTGCTGGGTTTGACCCATACACCAAACGACTGTACTTGGACGATTCATCGCCATTGTTTTAGCGACTTGATAAACCTGAGCCTCAGGCACTCCACAAGCCTCTTCAACGGCAGCGGGAGTCCACTTTTCCATCACTTCTTTGCGGATTTCATCCATGCCGTAAACACGATCATTGATGTATTTCTTGTCTTCCCAGCCATTTTTAAAGATGTGATACAGAACACCAAACAAGAAAGGAATATCAGTACCCGAACGAATACGGACGTACTGGTCAGACTTAGCGGCAGTGCGGGTGTATCGTGGATCAACTACGATGACCTTGCAGCCATTTTCTTTTGCATGCAACAACATCAACATCGATACTGGATGAGCTTCAGCTGCATTTGATCCAATGTACAAAGCTGCCTTGGCATTCATCATGTCGTTATAGCTATTGGTCATCGCACCATAACCCCAGGTGTTGGCTACACCAGCAACTGTGGTCGAGTGACAAATACGAGCCTGATGGTCTGTATTGTTTGTACCAAAGAAAGAGACCCACTTACGGAGCAAGTAGGACTGTTCGTTGTTGTGCTTAGAGGAACCAATAAAGAACATGGCATCCGGAGAGTAACGCTCTCGAATACCCTTCATCTGCGCAGTAATTTCAGTTAAGGCTTGGTCCCAAGAAATACGTTGGTACTTTCCATCAACCAACTTCATTGGGTAACGCAAACGGTAATCACCGTGGCCGTGCTCACGCAAGGCAGCGCCCTTAGCACAGTGAGCGCCCATATTGATTGGGGAGTCAAACACTGGATCTTGGCGAACCCATACGCCATTCTCAACAGTGGCATCAACAGCACAACCTACTGAACAGTGAGTACAAATGGATCTTTTAACCTCGATCTTGCCTTTACCATCCAGCATTGCTTTGCTTGGTTCCGCTACTGCTTTTTGTACCAAGCTTAATTGACTGGCAGCGATACCGGCACCAACACCTACACCAGAACGTTTTAAAAATGTTCGGCGATCCATTGTTGGCACGGCAGCTTTTAAACCACGCGATAAGCTACCAATCAAATGTGATGTGGAGCGACTGCTTTGTGGGGTATTGGATTTACGAGTCAGACTCATATGTTGTCCCTGAGAAAGTTTTTTTATTTATGTAGAGCAGTTAATCAATATTGGGTAATCGGAGCATTTAAAGCATGGTGCTCTCGTAGTACTTGCGCATGTGGGCCGTCATAGTTTTGCTATCACTCTTCTCTTTAACCGCACTGCCAATTTCCTGAATGACGGCTTTGCCAACAGGAGTTTGAGAGATGGCTGCAACAGCGCCAACTGCGACTCCTGCACCAATAAAGAACTTGCGACGTGAAGGCTTAGTTTCTTCGCTTGCAGCTGCTTTAGTTTTAGTGTTCATGGCATGCTCCTACATGGTTATTCTTGATTGCGGTCAAGTTTAATCTTTTATTGCACTTTTGACATATTGACTTAACAAGGTGGTGATAGTAATTAATTTCTGTTGCAGCGCAACATTAAATCATGTCAAAGCCTTGACCTTCAATTGCCAAAAATTCTCGGGTCAGTGCTGCAATTGGGCGGTAAAGATGCATCTCTGGAATACCTTCAATGGCATCGCATAACTCGTCATACCAAGGACGAATGTGCTCATTGAAAAAAACCCTTTGGTTTGTAAGGTTTGATACCCCTACATCATCTCCAGCAATCAGATAGCGCATGACTTCACAAAGAGCTGAAATATGATCCTCAGTCTCGGTCACTTCATCAGCTGACTCAAGCTCAAACTCTTCTAAGGCCTTGCGAATATTGACCAACGGCCTTTCATTCAGGTGTCCTGCCATATAAAACGATCCATTCAAAACCACATTCGGCTTACCAACACTAATGAAATTGAGATCGAATTCTTCGTGCCAAGCTTTTGCTGGATTATTTTTAGCAACTTCTACAACATCCATCCAGACTTTAGCCAACGGTGCCTCATCTGCCGTATCTTGTTGATCAGCGGTAGCGGCAATTTGGTCCAATAATTCTTGGTCTGGTGGTAGATGAAAAAATCGGGCGATTAAACCATAGAGGTCTGCTCTAGCTAAATCCTCAGGTAAACCTACATCACCTACTTCGGTTGATATATTTTCTTTTGTACTCATAGTTCTTTTTTCACCATATCCACAACTCGGCAATCACCACACATCTTTAGTCGATCCATGGCCGCACCAGCAAATGCGCCATGTGCTCCAAGCTTAGCTAGCATCAGATCCACCATCTTTGTGGTTCCGAATGGCTTTCCACAGCTAATGCAATGAAAGGCTTGAGTTTCATTCAGGGTTGATCTTTGCTTACGTTGCTCAACTGTTTGCAAGCGGGGTTGAAGAGTCAAAGCATGTTCAGGACAGGTTTGAACGCAAATACCACATTGCACACACTGCTTCTCAATAAAAGACAAAATGGGTTCATCTGCGTTATCAAGTAATGCACCCTCCGGACAGCTACCCACACAAGACATGCACAATGTACAAGCCTCTTTGTTCATGGCAAGACCACCGAGTAAAGAATTTGCCGGAAGCGGCACTCCAGCCTCTGGCAATGGAGTCTTTGCTTGCTTTTGCAAATGTTCAAGTACCGCTTCCACTGTTTCGCGCTTCTGATTCGACAAACCAAAGCTAGCTGGAGTACACAGCGCAGGAAGAGCGCCACGCTGGCGGAGCGCACCCATCGCGTTAGAGACACGCTGCAGGTCTTGTGCAGAATCAGCCATCACCAGTTGGATACGCTCATCAAATCCATAAGCTTTTAAGATGGCATTAGCTAGATTGGCTTGATCTTCTAGGGCTGCGTGATATGCGGGATCCTCTTCACCACTTAATAATAGGACTACCTCTGCAAAACCATAGGCCAAGGCGCCTAGCCATAAATCTAGCCCAGTAGAAGCAATATGCTCTATGCCATAAGGAATCACGAACGATGGCAATGCTTCAAACTGCTTCGGCAACACATGCGCAGAACGGCCTAAGCCATCGATCAGCTGTGTACCAGTCTTCAAGCTATGCAGTAGCAAACTTGGTGCAGCGGCTAGATTGATTTTTTTGGCTTCAGCACCGAAGACTGTAGCGAGCGCTTTTAATTCTTTACCCTGATGCGTCACGCTCGGATAGTTATAGCGCATTGCCCCAGATGGGCATACCGTGGAACAGGCTCCGCAACCCATGCATAGATTGGGATTTACCTCAACACTACCTTGACCACCTTTAAATAATGAACTGATTGCGCCAGTAGAGCAAACATCTATACAAGCACTACAGCCCACTTTACCGTTGCGACCGTGTGCGCAAACTTTTTCGTTATAGGCAAAGTATTTTGGTTTTTCAAACTCACCCACCATCTCTAGCAATTGATTTACTACTAGAGCTTGATCCAAGGGATCTTTACCAGGAGCAAAGTAACCCTGTGGGGTTTGACTCATACGCATTTTTGGATCCATGCGGAGATCCAAAATCAAATCAAATTGGGCGTTACGGCTACGATCTACGCGATCAAATGCAATGGCACCAATGCTAGCGCAGGCAGTAACACAGGATCGGTGTGACTTGCATTTATCCAAATCAATCTGGAAAGAGAGATCGATCGCAGCTTCTGGACAAGCGTCCACACAAGCGCCGCAGCGTGTACACATTTCTGGATCAATTGGATTTTGCAAATCCCATTCGACCGAGAAATTACCAAGATAGCCATCTAACTTACTTACCGCTCCACTATAAATGGGGTAATTACGAGCGAGCGGAAGATCACTAGGTTCAGTACAGAGAACAGAAACATCTAAGGATGTGCTGAGTTTTTCAGCCCATGGGATTACTTGTGATCCAGGGCCAACAATCAAGAGTCTTCCCTGGCTTTCGTAATTCACGACGGGGACAGGCTCAGCCTCGGGCATATCAGCCAAGGCCAATAAAGCAGTAATCTTTGGTCCTGATGATTTTGCCTCTTGGGTCCAACCCGCAACTTCGCGAATGTTTACAAAGCGCAATGGTGCAATTAAAGGTTTTTCGGCTTGCTCTGCCAATTCATTAAATAAAGCACCCTCTTGCGTACAGGCAACCACTAGTGAATCTGAACCGTCTAAGGCCTTCAAGAAAGAGCCCACTTCTTGCCTACATAGGGAGTTGTGAACTGGGACACCCAAGGCCTTCGCATCCAAAGGCATCGTGCCATTACAGTTACAGACTAATTTTTGACTCATTGACAACCTTTTAGGTTTTGTTCTGATCCGACTTTATCGGCATTTCATCCAAGTTTGCAGGTTTATCCTGAGAAATAGATTGTGTGGATGTTAAATCAGATTTTGCCGACTCCGCAGAAGGCGGCTCTATTGGGACTAAATCTTCCTGAGCAATTACTTCATCCTTCTTGCGGAACAAATTGAGCATATCGCTTTGAACCATTCTTTCTAGCATGCCAGGAGGCAATGGGTCTGCCTTGGAGTAATCATCAATATAAATATCCAAGCCATCCATGATATTGAAATGAGGGTCAGTAAACATCTTCTTGAGTGCCGCCTGCTGAACTGCCGGATCTACATCAGACTTCATGAAAGCAGAAAAATCTGGGGCAAAACGGTCGATCTTATCGACGTCCTCTAGCGTAGCTGGGGGTGGCGCCTCGCTCTCTTGGGGCTCTAATGACTTAACTGGCTCAACATTAGATTTGGGTTGCTCAATAAGCTCATCTTCTTTACCAGCCTTGCGGCGCGACCAGCGACTTAAAAAACCATCTGCCATCATTCCCCCGCAGAACGGTCCGCACCCTTGAATGATGCGGGCTTATGGCGCTTCTTAGGTTCAGGTCGATAGTGCTCATTGACATACTCCTGCAACCAAGAAGCATGTTCATCGTTCAGGGGAATGGTATCGACTGACTCTCCACCATCAAGCAAACGTGCAGCTTCGTTATAGCTCACACAAATTCGATGTGGGACTGCGATAGTGGACTCGACTCTTGCCAAAGGCAATGATTGCTCATCAATATAGCGCTCAATGTCTTCTTCTAATCTCCACATCACAAACCAACATGGTGTAGTTGCAGATACGTTGAGATAGTAACCTTCAGCCTCATCTGGAAAGAGGTCTAGTTCATAACCAGTAAATAACCAAGATTCTCCATCCGCATCACGCTCCAAAAATTGACCAGAGAGTGAATGACTTGAATTGCCAGTGAATTGCCCAAAATCAGGCAATACTTCCTGGGGCACCCACCGGTATGAAACCCATGGGTTATCCATATTTTGTTTACGCATTAATACCGCAAAGCGCATAGATGCTCAGGGCCTTAAGTGTTTTGAACAACGATGTTCGGAAATTTACTGCTCATATCTTTAGATAGAGTAGCGACTCTGATAGCAACCTGTCTAGCAATGTTTTTGTAGATTGCACTGATAGCGCCATCAGGATCAGCAACTACGGTTGGGCGACCTGCATCCGCCTGCTCTCGGATGGATAAATTGAGGGGTAAAGCGCCTAAAAATTCCACGCCATATTCCTTGCACATCTTCTCGCCACCGCCAGCACCAAAGACATGCTCTTCATGACCACAACTTGGGCAGATATAAGTGCTCATGTTCTCAATAATGCCAATGATCGGAACGCCAACCTTCTCAAACATCTTTAAACCTTTACGAGCATCGAGCAAAGCAATGTCTTGCGGAGTGGTGACAATCACCGAACCAGTGACGGGAACTTTTTGCGATAAGGTTAATTGAATATCACCAGTACCTGGTGGCATATCTACGACCAAGTAATCTAAGTCACGCCAACGGGTTTGGCGCAGTAATTGCTCTAATGCAGATGTCACCATCGGGCCACGCCAAACCATCGGTGCATCATCATCAATTAAGAAGCCAATAGAGCTCGCTTGCAAACCATGTCCTTCCATCGGCTCAATAGTGTTTTCTTCTATTGAGTTAGGTCTGCCAGTAATGCCGAGCATCATCGGCTGACTTGGGCCATAAATATCCGCATCTAAAATACCAACTTGCGCACCCTCTGCTGCAAGTGCCAATGCTAGGTTCACAGCAGTAGTTGATTTACCTACGCCGCCTTTACCACTGGCTACCGCAATAATATTTTTCACACCGGGCAATAACTTCACCCCCCGCTGTACCGCATGCGCAACAATCTGACTAGAGACATTGACGCTCACATTTTTTACGCCAGGTAACTCACGCAAAGCATTGATAACGGATTTACGAACAGCATCAAACTGACTCTTAGCTGGATAACCTAAAACAATATCCAAAGCGATATCGCCTCCCTCAACCTTGAGGTTCTTTACATTTTTTGCCGTTACAAAATCAATCTTCGTATTTGGATCAATTAAGCTTTTTAGCACTCCTTGAACGGTCTCTACAGTCAATGACACTACCTTCTCCTATGATGCGAAATTCTGGGGCTTGGAACCCAAAATTGCTAAATGTGCTTCTTGTTAAATAGCGGGTAGATTAACCGCACCGGCAAAAATTTGCTTGCAATGAGGTCTGTTGACCTCTCAGGGCAAATTTAAAAAATAAGAAGGCTCAGGTAATAAACAATCATAGACATCAAAGCAGTAGCTGGAATCGTGAAAATCCATGCCCATACGATGTTTCCAGCTACACCCCATCGGACTGCGCTAGCCCTTTGAGTAGAGCCCACACCAATAATAGCCCCAGTAATTGTGTGGGTAGTTGAAACAGGCACCCCAAGGGCAGAGGCAGCAAACAAAGTAATCGCACCGCCAGTTTCAGCACAAAACCCTCCAACAGGTTTAAGTTTGGTTAATTTCTGGCCCATGGTTTTCACAATACGCCAACCGCCGAACATAGTGCCTAGTGCAATCGCGATGTAGCAACAAACAATAGTCCAGGTAGGGGGCATACTCGCGCTAGCATCTACATAGCCAGTAATAATTAATAGCAACCAAATAATGCCAATGGTTTTTTGTGAGTCATTGCCACCGTGACCAAGACTATACGCACCGGCTGAAAGCAATTGCAAGCGACGGAACCAACGATCTGTTTTAGAGAGTGTGACGTTACAACAAACCCAGGATACCAACAACATCATCAAGGAGCCCAAGAGGAAGCCAACTAGCGGGGAAATAAAAATAAAGGCTACGGTTTTGAAAATCCCTACCCAAACCAATCCCGAGAGACCCGCCTTAGGAAGCGCAGCACCAACTAAGCCGCCAATGAGAGCGTGAGATGAGCTAGATGGAATACCATAAAGCCATGTCACCACATTCCATATGATCGCGCCAACCAGGGCTCCAAAGATCACATGCAAATCGACTGCAGCAGGATGAACTATTCCTTTACCCACGGTTGCAGCAACACTTAAATGAAAAATAAAGATTGCTAAGAAGTTAAAGAAAGCTGCAAAAATAACCGCTTGCTGTGGTTTGAGAACGCCGGTAGAAACTACGGTTGCAATGGAATTGGCGGCATCATGAAATCCATTCATGAAGTCGAAGCCAAGCGCTAGCACCACTAATAGCGCTACTACCCAAAAAGCTACTTCAATTGATGGCAACTTAGTTCGCCTTAAGAATTTTCAAGAACGATGCCTTCAACCAAATTGGCAACGTCTTCACATTTGTCAGTAACTTCCTCGAGTAACTCATAGATACGCTGGCACTTAATTAACTCGCGCACCTCAATATCCTCTCGGAATAGCTTAGTAATAGCCGTGGATAAAAGACGGTCAGCATTTGACTCAAGATGATCAATCTCATCGCAGGTCTTCAAGGCAGCCCTAGCAACCTCGGGATCAGAGATGTCTTTAAGAGTCCTAATGGCATTCCTCATGCTCATGCAACACAGGTTGCAAAGCTCTGCCATTTGCAACATCTCAGGCGTCATTTGCTTGACGTTATACAGATGCATTGCTTCTGTACCGTTTTGCAACAAGTCTGCAACATCGTCCATGGTGTTGATGAGTGAGAAAATTTGATCGCGGTCGATTGGGGTGATAAATGTCTTATGTAAACGGCGATGCACCTCCTTCACCACATCATCGCAAGCATGCTCTGCTGCATCTACCTCACCCGTGTATTTGGCACGCAATGTTTCATCGCTGTAGTGCCCAACAAACTTGAGAAACGATTCGGAGGCAGCAACGATATTGTCAGCGTGCTCATTGAATAGCTCAAAGAAATTACCATCGTGAGGCATCAACTTACTGAAGAACATAAATCAGAACCCTTTAGGATTAAAACTACCGTTTTATTATATTTGCCAATATTTTAATAAAAAGACTATTGAGTGACTGGAAAGCCAGCATCTGTTATGAGCCGACAAGCTTGTTCGGCGGTCAAATTGGTTTGCAGGGAGACGGTCTGGCTAGCAAGATCTGCCTGGACCTTCGCTGTCGGGTCCTGAGCCTGAACAGCCCTAGTAACAGCATTAATACAGCCTCCACAGGTCATTCCAGATACTTTCAGATTCAACATATCGGCTCCTTTGCATTGAATTTGCCCTGCATTCAGTAGATTATCTTCCATATGAGCAACCCAAATGAGACAAATTCAGCGCTTTTTACCCTAGATATTGGTGGAATGACCTGTGCTTCCTGTGTCGCTAGGGTTGAGAAGGCACTCCTTCGGATTCCTGGGGTTGAGGCCGCTAGCGTTAACTTGGCCACTGAACAGGCTAAGGTGCGGCTCAAGCCCAGATCTGAGATCAACATCGATGGCGTGATTGCCTTAGTTGAAAAAACGGGTTACTCGGCAATAGTTAGCACCCCTCATGGTGATGCCAAAGCAAATTACTCACACACTTTTTGGGGATCGGATGGCCTGGGGCGAGTACTACTCAGCTTTGCCCTTTCCGCCCCGCTATTTCTTCCAATGTTTCTAATGCCATTTGGAATACATTGGGCGCTCTCACCAAAGTGGCAAGTTATTTTGGCCACTCCCGTGCAATTTATTTTGGGTTGGCGTTTTTATAAGGCAGGCTTTAAATCATTGCTTGCTGGCGCAGGCAATATGGATTTGCTAGTTGCTCTTGGCACCAGTGCCGCTTATGGCTTAAGCGTATATCTAATGATGACATTGCCAGATAAAAGTCATGAACTTTATTTTGAGGGCTCAACTGTCATTATTTGCATGGTCTTGCTAGGTAAATGGCTAGAGGCCAGAGCAAAACAACAAACAAGTGAAGCGATTCGTGCACTCCAAAAACTGTGGCCGGAAAATGCAAAGGTTCTTAATTCAAATGCCGTTGTTGGCGAAGGTTCGTTTTTAGAGCAATACCGCGAATTACCTTTAGAGCAAGTCTTTCCGGGGGATCATATTTTGGTGATGCCCGGCGAACGCATTCCCGTTGATGGCGTCATCGTGTTTGGCAATAGTCATATCGATGAATCGCTCCTCACGGGAGAAAGTGCCCCCCTTAAAAAATTACAAGGCGCAAAGGTCATCGGTGGATCGCTGAATGGAGAAGGTGTATTGGTCGTTGATGCTAAGGCCGTGGGGATTGAGAGTGTCTTATCTCAAATAATCTCTTTAGTTGAAGATGCGCAAACTCAAAAGGCCCCGATCCAAAAATTAGTAGATCGTGTCAGCGCTATTTTTGTTCCAAGCGTGATTGGGATTGCCCTACTTACCGGCTTGGCAAATTGGCTTTATTTAGACTCCACTTCTATCGCGATATTACGGGCAGTTTCCGTATTGGTAATCGCATGCCCTTGCGCTCTTGGCCTAGCAACACCGGCAGCTATCATGGCTGGCACTGGAGTTGCAGCACGCTTTGGCATTTTGATTAAAGACCCTCAAGTATTGGAACTAGCGCATCGCTTAAACGTGGTTGCCTTTGATAAAACAGGCACGCTTACTATCGGCAAGCCTAAAGTATTGGCCTTTATTCCGTTTACGAATGCGCTTGATAGTAATGAGATGCTGGCGAGTGCTGCTGGCTTACAAATGGGCAGCGAACATCCTTTGGCAAAGGCATTACTAGATGCCGCAAAAAAAGCCGGTCTCACTCCTGTCACCCCGTCAGAAAGTAAGACATTACCAGGCGTAGGAATTATGGGCCAACCTAGTGCAGGCCCATGGATAGGCCAAAGCCTTGCTTTGCAAAGCATTGCATCCTTAGAAAATAATCCACACTATGCAGATATTCTCAATAGGGCGCAGGGTGCCTTGGATGCTGGTCAAACTATTTCTGTATTAATGAATCAAACAAATCCACCAAGCCCTCTTGCCATCATTGCATTTGGTGATGAACTGAAACCCAATGCCAAGGTAGCAATCGCTGCATTACATCAGATGCGTATTCGAACCGTCATGCTTTCAGGTGATAACAATGCTGCAGCCCAACGCGTAGGGCAATCTCTTTCTATTGACAAAGTGTATGGACAGATCATGCCTAGCGATAAGGCAGACATTATTCGCCAACTCCAATCTTCTGAGATAAATAACGCTCGTCAATATGTCGCCATGGTGGGTGATGGCGTGAACGACGCACCTGCATTAGCCTCTGCTGATGTGGGTATGGCCATGTCTACGGGCACTGATGTAGCGATGCAAGCCGCTGGAATTACTTTGATGCGTGGCGATCCCAGCCTAGTAGCCGATGCAATTGATATTTCGAAGAGAGCCTGGAAGAAGATTCAACAAAACTTGTTTTGGGCATTTGGATTCAATTCCATTGGCATCCCTCTCGCGGCACTAGGATACCTATCGCCTATGCTAGCTGGGAGCGCGATGGCCCTCTCGAGCTTTTGCGTTCTCAGTAACGCGCTTTTATTAAAACGTTGGAGCCCTTCTCACATTTAGCCTAACCCACTTGGGATTCTGATTTGTTATTTTGGGCTTTTCCGAATCAATTCAATGTCACCATAGAAGGCTCGGGTTTCGGATTTAGTATTGTCGGTATCAGTAAGCAATGCGACGCCAATCACTTGTCCGGCAGCTTCTCCATAGGCACGCTGATAGTCAGCAGCAAGATCACGCTGATGCTTGCGCCACTCACCCAAACTCTCCCAACCCGAATCCACCACAATCATTTTGACTCTTGCAGTATGCGCGTTGGTAATGATCGTATCGACTGGAGCTTTACCAGACCAGATATACATTAAGGTTGCATAGGGCATCTCTTGGCCACTAATGAGATTGGCCATCTCGAAATTCATTTTTTCTTTTAAGGGAAGTTTGGATTTATTGCCGTCAAAGGCCACCAAGATTCTTAAGGGCGCATCATCACGATACCCTTCTGTGTTATCGGCCTCAGGTAATGCGCCAGTTGCTTTCCATTCCCATTGCAACCATAAATTATTTGCCTGGCGTGGACGCAATTTCACAGCCAGTCCAGAAGCTGAGGTTTTGGAGTTGGCGCTGAGGACCGTACGCCCTTGATAATTTTCAAGGCGGTAAACCGTATTCTTTTTATAGGGTGCTATGCGATAAAAATTCCAACCATTTGGCATTCCCTCGCGCGCGGTCTCTGCTGAAAATTTTGGAAGCTCTTCCTGAGCAGGGATTTGGTCTACATTCAAAGCCTGCCCTGATTCATTTTCAACCGTACCGCCTCCAAAATCAGCACAGCCAACCAAGCTAAGCGCCATGCAGACAATGAAGGAAAAGGAGACAGTCTTAAGCATCATTCCATTGTCCCAAATAATTGCTGAAGACGATAAAAAACTGAGTCTAAAATCGAGGCATGCGCCATCAATCTCCTTCAAGCTGGGCTCTAACCAGCGTATGCCTCGTAGCATTGGTGCACTTTGCCCTAGGCTTTGCAATTGAGTTCTCAGTTGATGAAGCCCACTACGCCCTATATGCACAGCACTTAGCTTGGAGTTATTTTGATCACCCGCCATTAGTAGGGTGGATTCAATGGCCACTGGTAACTCTGACCTCTTCCGAAGGAGTCATTCGACTCATCCCAGAATTACTTTGGATCTTATCTTGCTATTTGGTATATCAAGTGACGCTGGAACTGCATCGATTCATCCAAGGTCCCAATGCAGCCTACTTAACTAGCGCATTACCCTCAGCAAATAGCTGTGGCCTGATGGCGGTGCTCGCAATCATCGCCGCACCCATGCCTCATGTTTTAGCAATTGGTTTGTTGCCCGATACCCTACTCGCACCCTTAAGTCTTGGCCTGATGATGATGTCGCTGCGCTGGCTAAGCAAGGATCATTTCAGCATTAGTGACTGGCTCATTACTGGGGGCTTATTAGGATTGGCAGGTCTGAGCAAATACACTGCGGCATTTACTGCACTCGCTGTACTGTTCATTTTTTTGAGCAATCCTAAAAAACGATGGATTAATACTGCAGGTTTTTGGCTGGCAGTTGGGTTTGCTCTGCTTTTAATCACACCAGTGCTCTATTGGAATTGGGTAAACGACTGGATATCTTTTAAATACCAAATTGCTCATGGTGCTGGTGGCGCCTGGCTCTGGCGTCGATTGGGCGCCTACTTAGGAATCCAAGTCTTAGTCTACGGACCTCTACTTATCTTAGGTGCTTATTTATTTATTAAGCACTGCATTCACGGTAGCAAACTTTCTTTATTCGCCTTATTGGGATTTTTTGTTATTCCTTTTTTCATTTTTACCGGGCTATCTGGAGGCGGTGGCTTACCTCACTGGACATCACCGGCATGGTTCTGTCTTGCGCCATTCGCCGGCATCGGTTTAGCTAAAGCATGGTCAACACAACATCACCGACTCATCCGCACTCTTTTTATTACTCAAGTTCTAGTTTGCTGTATTGGATTTGCATACGTTCTTTCCGGAGGAATCAGTTCCGCAACAGTCAAATCCAATCCGATTGCAGATCTCTATGGCTGGAAAGCTGCAGGGCAAAAAGCTGCTGAGTTGACGCAGACAACAAAAGCCAATGGCATTGCTGTACAAAACTGGACTCTCGGAAGCCGTGCAGCTTGGTATGCAAAACCTACCCCAGTCTTTGTGCTGGATGAGCGACAAGATCAGTTTGACCTCTGGTTTGGGCAACTTCCCCGTGGCGCTAATATTCTTCTGATTAGCTGGTCCGGCTTGTCATTTGAGGCACCAGTTGGTAATAAGTCGGCTTTTGAACGCTGCGATCCGATCGAGACCCTGGAAATCAAGCGTTTTGGCCAAATCTTGTCCAAATTTGACTTCAGTCTTTGTAGCAACTGGCAGGGCTCGGGTTTAGCGGAGTAATTCGCCCAAATTCAAGACCTTAGGCCCCCAAAGCATTATCCTTACGCCTATGAGTTCACAACCCCAATCCACCCCAAAAACCCCATCCGGGTGGAAATCAATTCTCAAGCGTGCGTGGCCAACTATCCGTATTCTGTTGTCGATTGCCCTGCTCTGGAAGGCAACCAGCGGAATTGACTGGTACACCTTATTCCATTCTGAAATCAAGATGGAGCCAGCTTGGTTGATCGCGGCTGCATTAGCGATTTGCTGCGCCTTTATTTGTGGCGGACTTCGCTGGGGGGTTTTAATGCGCAGCGTAGGACTTCATGGCAGTCTGAAAAGTTACATTGCCCTCTACTTTGCAGGCGGACTCATTAATCAGGGCCTGCCAAGCACTCTGGGTGGTGACAGCTATCGCGCAATTACAGCAACTCACTTAACTAGTGGCGACAATCTAAGTGAAACGAAAAAGCTAGATGATGAGTTACACCACTCAGTAGATCTAGAGCATGCCAATCCAAAACTGCGGCTCAGTTTCGCAATGGTATTGGTAGACCGACTCTTAGGTCTAGCTGGCAATAACTTGCTGGGTGGTCTCGGTCTTATTTTGGGCGGCGCCACACTCGCCGCATGGGGTCAAGACTTAGGCTATGCAGTGGTAGCCATCATGATCTTTGCAGGCTTAGCCGTTGCGCTAGCGCTGGCCTGGACACCTAGCTGCGAGCTCTTACAGAAACTACTGAATCGACTACGCATGAGCAATGCGATGCCTGGCATTCATTTGGCCTTTTCGTGGCCCATGAATATAGCCCAGGCTATCTTTGCCATCGGCATTCACTGCCTAACGATCCTGACATTCCTTTTCTGTATGAAAGCATATGGTGCAAATGCTCCAATCGAAGGCTTAATGATTGGTCTACCTGCCTTGAGCCTTCTATTAATGTTGCCAATCAGTATTTCTGGTTGGGGTCTGCGTGAAGCCACTTTATCTTCTGTGTTGGCGCTGTGGGGGGTCAACCCTTCATTAACTGTATTGGCTTCTATTAGCTATGGTGCAATTACGGTCATCTCTGTATTGCCTGGCGCATACTTTTTATTAAAACGAAAATAATTCTTTCAGAGTACAACTATGACTATTAGCGTCAATACCATGCGTGCCATTGATCATTGGGTTGGAGTGCCCTTGTGTGCAATTGCTAGTCCAATAGTTGCTCTAATTGATGGTATTAAAAATATTTTTAGTCGCGGCCCAGAGCAGCCCAAGAAACTCCTCTTTATCGAACTATCAGAAATGGGTAGCGCTATCTTGGTTGACCCAGCAATGCGTAATGCCCAAGCTCGCGGCGCTGAATTATTCTTTTTAATCTTTAAAAGCAATCGTGCCAGCCTCACCCTTCTCAACACCGTCAAACCGGAAAATATTTTCACAATTGACTCGTCTAGCTTGGGTGGCTTAATTAAAGACACTCTCCGTTTTTTAATTTTGGCCCGCACTCATCGCATTGATACCGTCATTGATTTAGAGCTCTTCTCGCGGTTTACTGCCCTATTGACTGGTCTTTGTGGTGCTCGTCGTCGCGTTGGCTATCACATCTTTCATGGTGAAGGCTTGTGGCGCGGCTTCATGCTCACTCGCAAGGTTCATTACAACCCGCATATTCACATTACCAAAAACTTTCTCTCCTTAATTCATGCCGCATTTGCAAAAGAGATTGAAGTGCCATTTAGCAAAATTCATATCTCAGATTCTGAAGTCAAGCTAGAGCAAGCGATCATCAACCCTGATGTCTTGAAAAAAGTATTGGCCCGCATCGAAAAGAAAGCATCTGAAGCTGGCATCCCATTCACTTATGGAAAAGATCGTCTGATTCTGATTAATCCAAATGCGAGCGATCTTTTACCCCAACGTCGCTGGGCTCAGCAACGATTTTCTGAACTCATTCAAGCGGTAAATCAACGCTACCCCAATGATTTAATTTTGATCACCGGCTCACCTGCAGAATTTGTCTATGTCGACAAGGTGCGCTCCGTTGCTAACGTGAAGAATGCGTTGAACTTTGCTGGACAGGTAAGTTTTGCTGAGTTGCCCCCGCTCTATACCCTGTCTGATGTCATGGTGACCAATGATTCTGGTCCTGGACACTTCTCTGCCGTGACACCACTACGAACTGTGGTTCTTTTCGGACCTGAAACACCTGCACTCTATGGCTCTGTAGGCAACTCAATTGCTATCACCGCTAATCTTGCTTGCTCTCCTTGCGTGAGTGCGGCCAATCATCGCAAAACACCATGTCACGACAACGTTTGCATGCAAGCGATTAGCGTTACCCAGGTGCTGGACAAAGTCACGGTCCAATTGCAAGAAGCTGACAAGGCAAAAGGTCGTTACGCTGGATGAGTAAGCAAGCGATTCCAAATTACATCTGGTTTTTACCGTTACTTCCTATTGCGCTGGCTTTTGCCATTTACTTTAGTGAACTCCAGATCTCTAGCTTTCGATTTATCAACGACTTCACGCAATTATTGCCAGATACCCTTTGGGCATGGTTTACCTTCCTCGGAAATGGTTGGGGCACATTTGCTCTCGCATCTCCATTACTTCTCTTAGCGCCACGTTTGTTGACTGCAGGCATCTTCGGCGGGGTAATTTCCGGCTTAAGCAGTTCGATCCTCAAAAATATATTTGATTTACCAAGACCAGCTGGGCTTTTAGCGGATGGGAGCTTTCATCGCATTGGTGAGCCCCTACTTTTCAAGGCATTTCCTTCAGGCCATACCTTAACGGCTTTTGCAATTGCGAGCGCGTTGTACTTTGCCACCCCCAGAGATAAGCGCAGCCATTTGCTAATCCTATTTGGCATTGCCTCGCTTGTAGGACTATCCCGGATTGCAGTTGGAGCGCATTGGCCAACTGATGTTCTCGCTGGTTCTGGAGTTGGCATGTGGTGTGGCATGCTTGGAGCCCTTTTAGCGCTGCGCGTTCCCCAATCACAACTCATCCCTCGTGCCATTTGGTCTCGCTTAATTGCCCTCGGCGGTATTGTTGCCATTTATGTGCACATCACTCAAATCATGGATCTGGAATTAAACCTTCCACTGCAGTACGCATCCATTGCAATTATTGGAATCACTCTGATATTTTTTATCAGGGCGCAATTTACCCCATCATCTGGAAACTTAGGCTAAAGCTCTATGTTTAGCTATCGACACGCCTTTCATGCTGGCAGCCATGCTGACATCCTTAAACATCTCACACTGATTCATCTGCTTGAGTATTTACAGGAAAAGCCTGGCGCCCTTACTATGGTTGATACCCATGCTGGCGCTGGTATTTACAGTCTGGAAGATGGATTTGCAGCGGTTAGCAAAGAAGCTGGGGGCGGTATATTGCGCTTGCTCAAGTTTAAAGAGGCAGGAAATGCCATTCCTGAGAGTATTCAAAAATACATAGAGTGTGTTGAATCCTTTAACGCTGAAGGCGAGCTCAATACTTACCCAGGCTCCCCTTTTATACTGGCGCAACTCTTAAGGCCACAAGACCGACTAAAGTTATTTGAGCTGCACCCCAAGGAAATTGATATTCTTCGTCACAATATTGGTCAATTGAAGCAGTCTAAGCAAATCGATGTCTATGCTGAAGATAGTTTTAGTAGACTTAAGGGGCTACTGCCCCCTCCAAGTAGGCGCGGTTTAGTGTTGATTGATCCTTCTTATGAGGACAAGCAAGACTATCGCTATCTTGAGACTGCAATCGAGGAGGCCCTGCTGCGCTTCGCTACCGGATGCTATGCAATCTGGCATCCCGTTCTCCCCAGAAGGGAATCAGCAGCGCTGCCTGATCGCATGAAGAAGATTTGCGCTGCGCATAAGCGCTCATGGCTTCATACAGAATTACGCGTTGAGAATGCGCCAGGCGAGAGGCGTCTACAAGCCAGTGGGATGTTTGTGATTAATCCCCCATGGACACTAGAAAAGCACCTTGCTGATGCGCTGCCTACCCTAAGCAAAGCATTGGGTATTGGCGGAGGGGCACAATACTTATTAAAGAGTTTTGAAGCTAAAAACTAAGTCTTAAACTGATTTAGTCCCGCACATCAATCATGATCTCGTTACGGCGCAGGAATGGTAGCGTCCAAGGTGGGTTATAACGAGCAAACTTAGGCGTACCGGCTGCCTGTAAATTTTTAGTCTTCATCCACCCTTCCAGCTCCACTGTTTTCTCAGCAACTTTTTGGCTGTTATAGAAACCAGAAAAAGTAATGACCGCTCTTCTGACTGCAGGGATTTGCCTTAGCTGCACTTTTGCATTCAAAGGCTTCGGTAGAGTTTCCATGGAATATTCAGAGGGCATAACAAAAGAGACAGTCCACTGACCAGCATTACCTTCAATATTGACTGGGGCAGTCATCGCGATCTTGGCGCTTTTAGGAGGCTGCTCCTCAACCGCAACCGGTGAGGTCATCGCTATTTTTTCACTAACTTGGTTTTGACCAAAAATATAGGCTGCAATCAGTCGAAAACCTTGGCTTGATGCCTCATCTAAATCACCCTCAACTTGAACCTCAGCCAAGATCATTGGCGCATAAGATCGAAGCTCAAATGGAGCTGATTTTTCAAGAACAGAGTATTTTGGCTCTTCGGTTGCCATTGCTGCTCCCGTGAATGTAAGCGCTATAAAAAAGAGACTTTGAGAAACCAATACTCTCAAAGAAATATTCACCACTGAGCCTTAAGCGTAAAACCTGAAGTGTTGTAATCGACGGTTGCATTTGCACCAACAGGCAATGTGAGCTTGCTCGCCTGATGACCAAATGGTAGATCCGTAATTATCGGGATTGATTTTGGTAAGCGTTCACGAATGAAATTGATGGCGCGTTCAAGGTTGTAACCCTTGTCGTTGTCATACAAACGATAAGCAGAAAAACCACCTAACAATAATGCAGCCTGATTATTAAGGACGCCGGCGTCCAAGAGCTGCATCAAGGTCCTCTCTAGTCGATAAGGATGCTCATTGACATCCTCTAAGAACAAAATACCGCCCTGGGTTTGAGAGCTCGATGGCATGTATGGTGTACCGATAAGGCTCGCTAGCACAGTGAGGTTACCACCCCAAAGCATTCCAGAAAGAGCACCTGATACAGACTGCCCTAAGAAAGCCTGAGGAGTAGTGATAGCACAATCGAGTTTTCGGTCTTGAACTGCAGATAAGAAATGCTTCCACGTAAATTCATCCAAGGGAGCTACCTTACCGCTTTCATCGATTCTGCCAAAGTCGTAATTCAACATCGGACCAGAAAGACTAATGGCACCCGTCTGCGCCAATAAACCCAACTCGAATGTTGTGAAATCGCTATGCCCACAAATCTGCAGGCCATTCTTGACGGCCTTTGCAATGGCATTCCACTCGATATTCGAAAGTAGGCGATGAAGACCATAGCCCCCACGCATCGCCATGACAAGATGCTGAGGATCCAATGTTGCAATTTGATTCAGCTCGTTTAATCGCTCTGTATCGCTGCCAGCAAATCGCTCATGCACACGATGTATACAGTCAGGATTGTGAATAGCAATTCCCAGGGATTTGAGGGTCTCTATGCCGGCTAAGGGACTTTTCTCATCCAAGCTAGCGCCTGAAGGTGCAATAAGATGAATAGACTTCAACGCCGCTCCTTAAAGAAGCTTCTTAATAGCTGGCCACACTCTTCACCCATAACGCCACCCTCAATGCTGGTTTGATGATTGATTAGTTTTGATGAGAATACATCCAAAACACTTCCAGCAGCACCCGTTTTAGGATCCGGAGCACCAAATACCACTCGATCAACTCTGGCATGAAGAATGGCACCGGAGCACATCGTACAGGGCTCTAGAGTGACATACAAAGTGCTTCCTGGAAGACGGTAGTTTTGCTCAGCCTTGGCAGCCTCTCTCAGTGCCAGCATTTCTGCATGCGCACTTGGGTCATGATTTGAGATGGGCTTATTGAATGCTTTGGAGATGATCTGTCCATCGCGGACTAACACAGCCCCCACTGGAACTTCACCCGCAGCAGCAGCAAGTTGAGCTTGCTCGAAAGCATGCTGCATGAACTGATGATCAAGTTCAGCTTGATTCATTTAAGAATGATGAACATCAGCCCAACAATTTGGGGTTTCATACAATCGAACCGCAGATAACTCAAGACGGCCACCGAATGCTTTGCTAAAAACTGGCTGCAGTATTGCGAATGCAGTATTCGCTAAATTTTCAACCGTAGGTACATGCTCCATGATCACCGTCTTGTGATTCGGCAAACTGGCCAAGAAAGCAACGAGACCTTCATCTTCTCTGGCCACCAAAAAGGCATGATCCCATTGCTCAACTACGTATTGATTTGTGAGGCGCTTAATATCACCAAAATCCAAGACCATGCCATCATCCGCTTTACCGGGGTGATTGGCAACCTCACCAGTTAAGGTAACTTCAATAGCATAGCGATGGCCATGCAAGTGCCTACATTGCCCATCATGATTAGGGATGCGATGACCCGAGTCAAATTCAAGGCGGCGGGTTATATAGATAGCAGGTTGTTTACTAGTCATTCAATTCTTTAAAGTAATGAGTATTTGCTAATGCTTATTTATCGGATACCAATCAGTTTATGCGATTGAATACTCAATCTCCACAATGGTCTTTTTTGACATAAGCCTACGGCTAATTCGGTATTGCTTTTGAGGTTTGGTCCATCCATGGGCTGCAAGAATCGATTCCGGTAATCCATCTTCTCAAAGCGGGCCATTAAATTTTCTAGAGAATCATGGCCCACTTGAGGGATTACCAATTTCAACTCATTCGCTTGCAGTACGATCAAATCAGAGCCTACCTTTGGGCTCACACAAATCCAATCAACCCCCTTTGGAACCTTGATAGTGCCATTCGTTTCAATAGCCACCTCAAATCCTTTTTGATGAAGCGCTGCAATCAGTTCTTCATCCAACTGCAAAAGGGGTTCTCCACCAGTAAAGACAACATATCTTTGTTGAGGCCCTGCCAAGGTACTTATCCATGCGAATTCAATAGCATCCGCTAAGTCTTTAGCAGTCTCAAACTTTCCGCCACCGATACCGTCGCTACCAACAAAATCTGTGTCGCAAAATTGGCATACAGCAGTTGCGCGATCCTCTTCTCGACCACTCCATAGATTGCAGCCAGTAAAACGGCAAAATACTGCCGCACGTCCGGCGTGAGCGCCTTCACCTTGTAAGGTTGGAAATAGTTCTTTAACGGTATACATAGCAATACGCCTATTTTAAGCGCTTTGCTCACTTCCAGGAGACTAACTCCCATTGCAAATAGTCTTCCCAATATGGGTTAAACCAAGAAACTCCAAGCGTAATGTAGCGGCCACTCCCCCTGCGGATTACCCAACGCCCCACTTCCGGGGAAAACCAGACATCTTCATCTCGGATATTTTGAACCCGAAAGAGGTCATTACTTTGGAAATAGGGGGCTTCATTATGAAAGTGAAGAGCAAGAAAATTACCTGCAGGACTCTGAATTTGCTCCCAAGCGAGTGAATTCATACTCAGACCCCAGTAATAACTTCCATCTGGATATCCGGGTACTTGATATTGGGTTTTATAAAACTGATTGATGCCAGGCTGTAGTTGTATCGGCCAAAGCGGAATCGCCGGTTGAAATATTTGCGGAGTGCTCCAATGGGGGTCTTGCACAACAAATCCCCATGGTGACTGAATTTCATCGGGAAGAGGGCCTGCTTTCAACCCAGATCTAGCAATCCGAATCTCCCTGCCAACCGAAACAACCTGTTCGGTTACGGTATCAACAATTTCCTGGTTAAAAACATTGCGGATTTGATAAACCCACTCCTGCCCCACCTTAGGCGCGCGAACTATTGGTGTTGGTACGGGCTGGGCAACGGTCATGCCCTGAGGAAATGGCTGCGAAGAAATACAACCCGCCAGTAAAACTGGTAGAGCTATTAGCAATAGCCTACGTAAATACATTACTTGTATGAGGTCAGTTGCCATTGAAGGCTTTCCTCACGATTTGGCATGCCCAATTGACCCTGAATCATATAAGAGCCAGAAGACTCCCGAGCAACCCAACGACCAATACTCGGCGCAAACCAAGCTGTTTCCTTGTGAATGCAATTCACTTTATTATCGTCATCACTTTCATAATTAATTAAACTTTGGTAGCGCAAGGTCAAGAATGTACCCGCAGGAACGGTAATTTGCTCCCATCCATGCGCACTCATATATTCCTGCCAACTAAGCCTCCCCTCTGGGTAGCCCCCAATGCTGCACTTAGTAATGATTTGCTTATTCCAAGTAGCGCTTAACTCTTCTGGCCACAAAGGAATGGCAGGATTAAAACTGACGAGTTTTGGCCATTGTGGGTCAGTTCGTACCATCCCCCACGGCCCCTGAATTTCATTGGGAAGCATATTCCCATCTTCTGAGCGCTCAATCGTTATGCTTGAGCCCACACTAGCAACTCTCTCAGTAATAATGCCAAGAGTCTTCCCATTGAAAACATCCTTCTTGACATAGTTCCACTCCTGCCCAACTTGAGGGGCACGAACTGTTGGCAATGGATTTGGCTGGGAGATGGGAGTACCGCGCTCATATGCCAGTGGAACGCCACAAGCTACCGGCGCTAATGCTGCTGATGTGATAAAAGTTCGACGAGATAAATTCATGCGCCCTCCTAATGGTGATGGATTAACTATACGCCAAGCAAGCCAAGCTCTTCATCACTAAAACCTGCTTGTTTACGAGCCTCCATATTGAAAGGCCCCCTTAATTTTGGTGCACAGTATTTTTTAGCCAAATCTCTATAGGCTGAAATTGGCGAGAGATTTTCTTTAGCGCACAAGAAATTGAACCAGTGATTACCAATACCGACATGCCCAATCTCATCTCGAAGAATAATTTCTAATATTTCTACGGCGCCCAATTCTTTAATTTGCTTAAAACGATCTCGAATCATCGGAACAGCATCCAAGCCTCTGGCCTCCATTGTTCTGGGCACTAAGGCCATTCTGGCAATGACTGCATCTTTAGTGCGCTCGACCATCTCCCACAAACTATTGTGAGCAGGAAAATCCCCGTAAGTAAATCCAAATGATTGGATATAGCGATTCACTAGTGTGAAATGGTATGCCTCTTCTTTAGCAACCTTCAGCCAATCTTCATAATATTTCTGAGGCATATTAGGAAAACGCCAGATAGCATCTAAAGCCAAGTTGATGGCGTTATATTCAATGTGTGCAAGTGAGTGCAGTAGCGATGCCCTGCCTTCTACGGTATCCATTCTTCTTTTGGGAACTTCCAAAGGTGGAATTAACTCGGGCTTTTGCGGGCGCCCTGGTAGTTGGAGACCCTGCTCATTCAATATGTCTGCAGTTTTGAGCGTGATGCGTTGCTGTTGATAGTCATCGAATAGTTCAAATACTCGACTTACTTTTATTTGCGCATCTGCAATAGCCAATATAGCAAGGGCGGATTGGCGTAACTCGGTCATTGAAAAAAGAGTGGGGGGTTATTCCCACTCAATTGTTGCTGGCGGCTTGCCACTGATATCGTAGACCACACGGTTAATCCCGCGCACTTCATTGATGATGCGATTCGAAACCTTACCAAGCAACTCATGTGGCAAATGCGCCCAATGTGCTGTCATAAAATCTTGTGTCTGCACTGCTCTCAGAGCAACAACATACTCATACGTTCTACCATCACCCATCACGCCAACTGATTTCACTGGCAAGAACACAGCGAATGCTTGGCTGGTGAGGTCATACCAAGATTTTTGGCTAACCTCGTCAATCGTATTACGTAATTCTTCAATGAAGATAGCATCTGCTCGTTGTAATAGGCTGGCAAATTCTGCCTTTACTTCACCCAAGATGCGAACACCCAATCCTGGACCTGGGAATGGATGGCGATACACCATCTCGCGCGGCAAGCCTAATGCAACACCAAGCTCACGCACTTCATCTTTGAATAATTCACGTAGCGGCTCGAGTAACTTGAGGTGCATATCCTCTGGCAGGCCACCAACATTATGGTGACTCTTAATGGTATGTGCACCCTTTTTACCTTTACCTGCAGACTCAATAACATCCGGATAGATAGTTCCCTGAGCAAGCCACTTTGCATTCTGAATCTTGCCAGACTCGGTTTGGAATATTTCAACGAACTCTTTGCCAATAATTTTGCGCTTGGCTTCTGGATCAGCTACACCAGCCAACTCACCCATAAAGGTTTCTTTGGCATCAACCCGAATGACCTTAACACCAAGGTTACGTGCAAACATCTCCATAACCATATCGCCTTCATTCAAGCGAAGTAGGCCATGATCAACAAATACACAAGTAAGCTGATCACCAATAGCGCGATGAATTAAGGCTGCGGCAACACTTGAGTCAACACCACCCGATAAGCCCAAAATAACTTCTTCATCACCAACTTGCTTGCGAATATTGTCGACAGCCTCAGCAATATAGTCGCCCATTACCCAATCTGGTTTGCACTTGCAAATTTCATGCACAAAACGCTCAAGGATTGCAGTTCCTTGAATAGTATGGGTTACTTCAGGATGAAATTGGAAGGCATAGAAGCAACGATCTTCATCAGCCATGCCTGCGATTGGACAAGATTCAGTGGATGCCATCAATTTAAAAGACGGCGGCATTGTAGTCACAGAATCACCATGACTCATCCACACCTTCAGAATGCCATGACCTTCGCTGGTCGAGAAGTCTTGGATCCCTTTAAGCAGATTAGTGTGGCCATGAGCGCGCACTTCAGAGTAGCCAAACTCGCGAGCCTTACCCAAGGCTTCCGCCGAAGCTACCGCACCACCCAATTGAGTTGCCATGGTTTGCATGCCATAACAGATACCTAAAACGGGAACACCTAGTTCAAATACGATTTGTGGCGCACGCGGACTGCCCTCTTCCGTTACTGAACTTGGGCCTCCAGAAAGAATGATTCCTTTACCGCCCTGCTCTTGAATAAATTTACGGATGAACTCAGGATCGCAATCGTAGGGATGGATCTCTGAGTAGACTCGAGCATCACGCACACGCCTAGCAATTAGTTGAGTTACTTGTGAACCAAAGTCGAGTATCAGTATTTTGTCGTGCACGTCAGAAACAGTCTTAATCAATATGGTAATTCGGTGCTTCCTTGGTGATCTTCACATCATGAACGTGTGACTCGCGCACGCCCGCAGAAGTGATTTCCACAAAATTGGCTTTTTCATGCAACTCAGCAATTGTCTTGCAGCCGAGATAACCCATGGAGGAACGAATGCCACCGGTGAGTTGATGGAGGATTGCAAGCGCACTACCCTTATAAGGGACTTGTCCTTCAATGCCCTCTGGAACAAGCTTTTCAGCATTGGCAACAATATCGCTCTGGAAATAACGATCAGCTGAACCATCAGCCATCGCGCCCAAAGATCCCATACCGCGATAACTCTTGTATGAACGCCCTTGATACAAGAACACTTCACCAGGAGCCTCTTCAGTTCCTGCAAACATCCCACCCATCATGACTGAACTTGCGCCAGCCGCTAATGCTTTGGCAACATCACCAGAGTAACGTACACCACCATCAGCAATCAATGGAATGCCAGTACCTTTTAGTGCGGTAGCCACATTCACGATCGCAGTGATTTGTGGAACGCCAACGCCAGCAACAATACGAGTCGTACAAATAGAACCTGGACCAATACCTACTTTGACCCCATCAGCACCGTGATCAGCCAATGCTTTAGCTGCATCACCAGTAGCAATATTGCCGCCAATAACTTGTACGTGAGGATAGTTTTTCTTAACCCATTTAACGCGATCTAATACGCCCTGGCTATGGCCATGAGCTGTATCTACCACGATCACATCAACACCTGCACGTACCAAGAGTTCAATGCGCTCATCATTATCTGGGCCTACGCCGACTGCTGCGCCAACGCGCAATTTACCTTCACCATCTTTACAAGCATTGGGATGCTCTGTGGCCTTTAGGATATCTTTGACGGTAATTAAACCGCGCAATTCAAATTTGTCATTGACTACTAACACGCGCTCAAGACGATGCTGACTCATCAAGCGTTTAGCTTCTTCCAAGGAGCAGCCCTCTTTCACAGTGATCAAGCGCTCACGTGGGGTCATTTTTGTTTTGACAGGTGCATCTAAGTCCTCTTCAAAACGTAAGTCGCGGTTAGTAATAATGCCAACCACTTCTTTACCAGTCAGAACTGGAAATCCAGAGAAGCCATGCTCACGAGAAAGCTGAATCACTTGTCGCAATGTGACATCAGGACTAATAGTGATGGGATCGCGCAACACACCAGATTCATAACGCTTTACCTTGGCCACTTCACGAGCTTGTTCAGCAGGCTTTAGGTTTTTATGAATGATGCCAATACCGCCCTCACTAGCCATGGCAATCGCCAATCGACCTTCTGTGACGGTATCCATCGCAGCAGACACCAATGGTGTATTGAGTGAAATATCTCGAGTTAACTTACTTGCCAAGCTGGCATCTCGAGGGAGTACCGAAGAATAGGCCGGTACGAGGAGCACATCGTCAAAAGTGAGTGCTTTTTGAATGAGTCGCATGCAAAACCCCTAGTCGCAAAAACAGATTATAGCCTCCTAGCCTTCCTTTTGGCTGCGGCAGCCTGGAATTTGGCGTCCTGGTTCTGGTTTGCCTTTTTACGTCTGACGGCTTTAGGGTCGATCAACAGCGGAGAATAGAGCTCTAAACGATCTCCGGCATAGATCGGGCTATCCCAATCCTTGCGTTTACCAAAGACACCAAAGCACCCCTTTCTGGCCAAAGCAGGATCTGTCGGGCTATTTGCTATTCCTGCCTTAGCAAGGGCCAAACCTACAGTCGGGGACTCATTGTGATCAACCAACAACTGAAATGGGGTCAGTATTGGGTCACCCTCCCTAGCATCGCAAATCCAGATATCAAGAATTTGCTTATCCATATAGTGCTTCTGCACGTTTGACAAAGCAGTCCACAAAGGTCCCGGCAATATGGCCAAAGACGGGGCCAATAATCTTATCGAGAATGATGCTTTTAAACTCCCAATGCAACTTGAACTCCACCTTACAAGCGTCTTCACGCAAGGGAATGAAGTTCCATTGGCCCGAAAAATGCTTAAATGGGCCATCTACAAAAACCATATCAATGGTCTCAGGGCGATGGTTGATATTTCGGGTATGAAAAAACTGATTAACACCCTTAAAGCTGATCTTGATTTTGGCATCTAGAACCGTCTCAGTCTGCTCAAAAATTTCCACACCACCACACCAAGGTAAAAACTCGGGATAACGCGCTACATCAGTGACTAGGCCATACATGCGGTCGGCTGATTGGCCAATTAAAACGGTCTTATAGACGTCTGCCATAATCGATCTTGGAAGCTAAATAAATATGAGTATCGTCGATAACAAAAAAGCCTTCTTTGATTATTTTATCGAGGAGCGCTTTGAGGCAGGGCTAGTGCTGGAAGGCTGGGAAGTGAAGGCTATCCGCGCTGGTCGCGTGCACGTCAAAGAAGCGTATGTCGTCATTCGCAAGGCGGAGCTTTTCCTGATCGGATGCCATATCACCCCGCTACTATCAGCTTCAACCCATATCGTGCCCGATAGCACCCGTACCAGAAAGCTTCTGCTCAATGCGATAGAGATCCGCAAGCTCATTGGCAAGGTAGAGCAAAAGGGCTACACCCTGGTTCCTTTAAACCTTCACTTCTCCAAAGGGAATGTGAAGTGTGAAATTGGCCTAGGCAAAGGTAAAAAACAGCATGACAAACGCGCAGCCACTAAAGAGCGTGAATGGGAAGTCCAAAAGGGGCGCATTGCCAGAGGCGATTTAAACGCTTAATCTGCTAAAAACTCAGGTAGACTGCCCTGAGCTAAAGCATCTGAGGATTTATGCACTATTATGGTGCATAATAGCACCAAGCTGCTTCACATAATTCATTCAAGCTTTTATAAAGGCATTAGTTTTGTAACTATGAAATTGCCTTTTGATGAAATGCTTGACGCCGCAGGCAAAGCGCGTCCCCACTACCAAATTTTTCACAATTGGTTAAAGCAACAGAGCGATACCCTGATGGGTTTGAAGCGCGCTGAAGCTGACCTCATCTTCAGACGAGTGGGTATTACCTTTGCCGTCTATGGTGATGACTTAGGCTCAGAGCGAACTATTCCGTTTGATCAGGTCCCTCGGATCTTCACGGCAAAAGAATGGGAGCAACTGGAAGCAGGTTTGCGTCAACGCGTTAAAGCACTAAATCGCTTTATTTATGACGTGTATCACGATGAAGAAATTATTAAGGCTGGCATTGTTCCTGCTGAACAAATCTATAACAATGCGCAATATCGTCCAGAGATGCGTAACGTTAGCGTGCCACGAGACATCTATGCGCAAATCGCAGGTATCGATATTGTGCGTGCGGGCGAAGGCGAATTTTATGTTTTAGAGGATAACTTACGCGTTCCTTCCGGCGTGTCTTACATGGTAGAAGACCGCAAGATGATGATGCGTCTGTTCCCAGACCTCTTTCAAAAATATCGCATTGCTCCCGTTGAGCACTACCCAGATCTCTTGTTGGAATGTTTAAAGTCCGTTAAGCCAGATGATGTCAAGAAGCCAAATGTAGTGGTATTGACGCCCGGTATGTATAACTCCGCTTATTTTGAGCATAGCTATCTTGCACAACAAATGGGTGTTGAGTTAGTGGAAGGAAAAGACTTATTTGTGAAAAATGAACAGGTCTTCATGCGGACAACTCAAGGACCTGAGCGAGTAGATGTGATCTATCGCCGCGTCGATGATGATTTCTTGGATCCACTTGCATTTCGTTCAGACTCAACACTAGGCGTGGCAGGCTTATTGTCAGCTCATCGCGCTGGCAATGTAACCTTAGCCAATGCAATCGGCACTGGCATTGCTGACGACAAGTCTATTTACCCTTATGTTCCAGAGATGATTGAGTTTTATTTGGGTGAGAAACCAATTCTGAATAATGTACCAACCTTCCAATGTCGTAAGCCTGATGATTTGGCCTATACCTTAGCCAATCTAGAAAAGTTAGTTGTGAAGTTGACGCATGGCGCTGGTGGTTATGGAATGTTAGTGGGCCCAGCATCTACCAAAGCCGAGATTGAAGAATTTAGAACCTATTTAGTAGCTAACCCCGATAAATATATTGCCCAACCCACCTTGGCGCTATCAACTTGCCCTACATTTGTAGAGTCAGGTGTTGCTCCTCGACACATTGATTTGCGCCCCTTTGTCCTCTCTGGAAAAACTATCAAGATGGTGCCTGGCGGCTTAACCAGGGTTGCCCTTAAAGAAGGTTCCTTGGTGGTGAATTCCTCCCAGGGTGGTGGCACTAAAGATACTTGGGTATTGGAAGAGTAAGAGGAACAAGAAAATAACATGTTAAGTCGTACAGCTGATTGTCTTTACTGGATGGCCCGTTACACCGAGCGCGCAGAAAATACTGCCCGCATGCTGGATGTAAATCATCAAACCTCATTGCTCCCACAGCCTGCTGAGTTTTTAGAGCAAAGCTGGAAGAAGTTACTCACGATTTCCAAATTAGAAGATGCTTTCTTAAGCAAATATGATGTTGTGAATCGTGAGAATGTTCTTGATTTCATGATTTATGAAACCAGTAATCCATCTAGTATTGTTTCCTGCCTCTATGCCGCCCGTGAAAATGCACGTGTAATTCGTGGCAAGATAACTTCTGAGGTATGGGAAACGCAAAACACTACCTGGCTTGAATTGCAGCGCATTCTCGAGGCAAGACATCAGGCGGATCCAAGCAGACTATTAGAATGGGTAAAGCATCGCTGCCACCTCTTTAGGGGTGTGATGCATGGCACCATGCTCAAGAATGAGGCCTTCTACTTTATTAACGTAGGGACGCTGTTAGAGCGCGCCGATAATACAGCTCGCATTTTGGAAACCAAGTATGAGGATCAAGCAGCACTCAAGGTTCTGCGCTCTGATAATTCCTCTGAAGATGGAACTCACGGTGAATTCTTTGATTTTTATCACTGGGCAGCCCTACTCCGCTCAGTCTCAGCATTTGAAATTTATCGCCAGATCTATTCCGATCAAGTTAGCCCAAAACAAGTAGCTCAATTACTCATTTTCAATAAGCAAATGCCACGCTCATTAGTGTGCTGCGTTAATGAACTCATTCCCTTGATTTCTGAAGTGAAAAACCAGCAGTCCAAAGAAATTGAACGCCTGCTCGGAAAACTCAAAGCAAGTTTGGATTATTCCGATATTGACGAGGTGTTTTCACAAGGACTGGAAGAATTTATTGAGGCATTCTTGGAGCGCATCAACCATATTGCAGATGAATTCAGTAGTGCCTACTTGATCCCGTTAGCGGTCGCCTAAGACCTCATAAAGACTATATGCACTTAAAGATACGTCACCGTACTGAATACCGCTATGAAACGCCAGTACGTTACTCCATTCAGGAGTTACGTCTTACGCCACCCTCAGTCGCTGGACAGCGAGTGGATAAATGGAAAATTAGCACACCCATTAAAGCATCCAACTCAATTGATACGTTTGGTAATGCCTGTAGCGTCTTCGTACAAGAAAGCCCATACACCTCCATGATGATTGAGGCTGAGGGTGAGATTCATACTCAAGATGCCTTCGAGTTCATTGATGATGCCAAGTCAGTTTCACCGTATTACCTTTTGCAGCAAACTAATCTGACTGAGCCTACTGAAGAAATGCTGGAATATTTCTCATACGCTCTTCCCAATAAAAACTCGGTTGATCAAATACTTAAACTCGCAGAGGCCATTCAGGGTCTGATTCAATACTCTCCAGGCGAGACCAATTTTGCTACAACTGCTGCCCAATCTTTTGCCATGAAATTAGGCGTCTGCCAAGATCATGCGCACATCATGCTCGGACTCTGTCGAGCCTCTAGCATCCCCGCCCGTTATGTCAGCGGCTATTTCTTTGCAGAAGAGTCTCCAAATCTTGCCAGCCATGCTTGGATCGACTTTTGTAGCGATATAGATAAAGGAATCTGGACGAGCGTTGATATCACCCATGCCTGCTTGACCGATTCACGTCACATTCGTTTAGCTATTGGAAGAGATTATTATTCCGCCGCCCCAGTTAAAGGGGTCCGGTCTGGAGGTGGTGGTGAAGAGCTTAGCGCCACAATCTCCATCCAACGCTTACCCTGAACCTGAATTCAGCGATAATTCTAAAAAATTATTTAAAGAGGTAGGGTATGACGTATTGCGTAGGGCTGTGCCTAAAGGATGGTCTTGTTTTTCTATCGGATACCCGCACTAATGCAGGCGTAGACCAAATCGGCACCTTCCGAAAAATGACTTTGTTCCAAAAGAACGGAGATCGTTTCTTTACTTTGATGAGTGCTGGTAATCTCGCCATTACCCAAGCCGTCAAAGAAATCCTTCTGCAAGGCCAGCTTCTCAATGGTAGCAATCTATGGACGGTTGCTAATGCTCACGATGCCGCAGTTGTTGTTGGGGATGCAATCAAACAAGTCTATGAACGTGACCATGAAGCCCTTGAAAAGGCCGGAATTGATTTCAACTGTAATCTGATTTTTGGCGGACAGATCAAAGGTGAGAGACCTCGTCTCTTCAATATCTACTCTGCCGGTAATTTTATTGAGGCAACTCCAGAGACCTGCTATTTCCAAATTGGTGAATCTAAGTATGGAAAACCGATCTTAGATCGCGTTCTCAACTTTTCTACTCCACTCAATTTGGCTACTAAGTGTGCATTGATCTCTATGGACTCTACGCTAAACAGTAATATCTCCGTAGGCTTACCGCTCGATTTATTGGTTTATGAAAAGAATTCTCTCAAGGCGGATAAGCTAGTAACGCTAGATGAATCCAATCCGTACTTTCAAATGATTCATCAACTGTGGGGTGAAAAATTACGCTCAGCCTTTAATTCGATTGCTGAACCTAGTTGGAGTGGCGCGCATAAATCCAGCGCAATCTCTGCGCCAGCCAAGAAGATGGGGCCAGTACCCATTCACCACCAACCTCCAAGGTCAAGAGTCGCCAAGCCATCTGCTAAAACTGCCTCTAAAGTCAAATCAACTGGAAGCACGAAAGCAAGGCTTAGCGCTAGTAAAAAGACTGCAAAGAAGGTTTAGTCTTACACCTTATAAATCTCACTGATCTCAATTAAATTGAGATCAGGATCTCGTACATATACAGAGTTTATTTTTGCAGTAGCGCCAGTTCGAATCACTGGCCCCTCAATAATGGGCCAATCCGCCCCCTCTAGCCTGCTGATGACTTCAGTTAAGGGGCAATCTCCAATAAAGCAGAGATCCAATGATCCTGGAGTGGGGATATTTGCTTTGGGCTCAAATTCTTTACCCTGAATATGTAAATTGATTTTCTGATTACCAAACTTAAATGCCTTGCGCTCAACTGGCGGTGTCCCACCTATAAAAGACTCCAAGGACATGCCTAAGACTCGGGTATAAAAGTCAACACAAGCAGCTTCATTTGCAGTTGTCAGCACCAAATGGTCTAAGCGATGAATCATTTACCCCTCCCCAATATGGTTATTAACGCAAATCAGAAATAAAATCGGGCGCTGGATGCAAATCGCAAGTGCGACCTGCTTTGGCAACCTGACCTGGCACTGCATGTCCAACAATAGCCGGCAACTCGCGCGCTAAAACCAGCAGCCTTGAAATATCGATGCCCGTGTCATAACCCATTGCATCAAGCATATGAATGGCATCTTCACTAGAAATATTCCCGCTTGCTCCTGGCGCATATGGGCAGCCCCCTAATCCTCCAAGTGAACCATCAAATCGAATGATCCCAGCTTGAACTGCGGCCAGCACATTAGCCAACCCCATACCTCTTGTATTGTGAAAATGCATTGTTAGCTGAAGCTTAGGAAATAAGCGTTGCAGGGACTCAGACATTTTGGTCACTTGAGCAGGATTTGCCATGCCAGTGGTATCGCAAATGGTTAAGCCACGCACACCCAAATCCGAAAATCGCTTAACAAACCCTTCAACCACCTCTTGAGGTACCTCACCCTCCATAGGGCAGCCAAAAGCAGTCGATAAAGAAACATTGATAGGTGTTCTGCCGTCAACATATTGAATGACCTCAGCCAATCCAGCGAAACTTTTTTCTCGCGTCATGCGAAGGTTGGCCAGGTTATGCGTTTCAGAAGTAGACATCACTAAATTAAACTCATCGGCGCGTGACTCTAGGGCACGTTCAGCACCTCTTAAATTCGGAACCAAAACGGTGTATTCAACTCCTGGCAGTCGCTTGATCTTACCCATTACCTCTTCTGCATCCCTCAGCATCGGAATCGCTTTAGGAGATGTGAATGATGTCACTTCAATCTTGGCAAAACCACATAGGCTCAGTTCGTTGATAAGACGAATCTTATCTTCGGTGGGAATAAAATTCGGCTCGATCTGAAAGCCATCTCTAGTCACTACATCATTGAAGTAAATTCTGGTCATTATTGGATCTTTGTTAACTGATTTGTTTATTTAGTAAAAGCAATGCCGCGCTCTTTGAGGGAGGCAACCTGCGCATCATTTAACCCAATGCTACGTAATATCTCATCGGTATTCTGACCAATATCGGGAGCCAATGTCTTGATGGAGCCAGGTGTTCGGGATAGTTTTGGAAATACACCAGGAACATCTACCTTACTACCGTCCGCCATTTGAATAGTTTCGATATTTCCTCGGGCTTTGTAATGAGGATCTTTGGCGATATCGGCCACGGTATATATTCTGCCAGCAGGAACAGCCGCAGAATCTAATGCCTCTAAGGCCTCATCCGTGCTTAGACGATTGGCCCACTGACCGATTGCTTGATCAAGCTCAACTACACGCTTGACTCTTCCATCATTATTTTCTAACTCTGGATCAGCACCCAAATCATCTCTACCAATTAATTTCATCAGGCGTTTGAAGATGCTATCGCCATTACCAGCTACTAATACATAGCCACCATCTGCGCAAAGATAGGCATTTGTTGGCGCAATCCCTGGCAAGGCACTTCCAGCTGCCTGCCTTATCTCTCCAAATGCACTGTACTCTGGCAGCAGACTTTCCATGCAGTTAAAGACTGCCTCATACAAAGCAACATCAATGACTTGACCCTTGCCGCTCTGATGACGCTCTTGTAATGCCAGCAAAATTCCAATGACGCCATGCAAAGACGCAAGGGTATCTCCAATGCTTATGCCTACGCGCACTGGAACTCTCCCTGGCTCAGCTGTAAGGTGACGCAAACCTCCCATCGCTTCAGCAACCACACCAAAACCTGGCTTATCTCGATAGGGACCAGTTTGTCCGTACCCGCTAATTCTTAAAACAATTAAACGTGGATTGATTTTTAATAGCTCATTAGGATCAAGTCCCCAACCTTCTAAAGTACCTGGGCGAAAATTTTCAATTAGGATGTCGGCTTCACTAGCCAGAGTTCTCACAATTTCTTGAGCTTCGACTTGTCGCAGGTCCAAAGAAAGAGATCGCTTATTACGAGATTGGACTTGCCACCAAATGGAAGTGCCGTCTTTTAGCAAACGCCATTTACGAAGAGCGTCACCAACTTTAGGGGGCTCAATCTTGACAACATCCGCCCCAAAATCAGCCAATGTTTTGGCAGCAAATGGACCAGCAATTAACTGCCCCATTTCAATGACTTTTAACCCAGACAATGGCTCCATAAAGATTCCTTCAAACACTTACGAAATATTGTTAATTTACGCTTTTTTGCAATCATCTCACATAGCGCCGACAAAAAAATAGGGCACATATTAATGCGCCCTATTTGGGATTTCAAACCTCTAGTGATTACTTCTTGCCTAGCATCTCCCAAGTAGCAACTACGCTATCTGGATTGAGTGAGATAGAGGTAATGCCCTTCTCCACCAACCAACGGGCAAAATCAGGATGATCTGAAGGGCCTTGACCACAAATACCGACGTATTTATTTTGCTTACGGCAAGCCTCGATTGAACGCGCAATCATGAACTCCACCGCTGGGTCGCGTTCATCGAAATCAATCGCTAACAACTCCATACCAGAATCGCGATCTAGACCCAAAGTAAGCTGGGTCATATCATTTGAACCGATTGAGAAACCGTCAAAGTACTCTAGGAATTGATCGGCAAGAATTGCATTTGATGGAATCTCGCACATCATGATGAGACGCAAACCATTGACGCCCCGCTTGAGGCCTAATTTCTCCATCATATTAATGACGCGTTCAGCTTGTTTAATGGTGCGAACAAATGGAACCATGATCTCCACATTGTCCAAGCCCATATCTTCACGTACACGCTTCATTGCTGCGCACTCAAGAGCAAAGGCCTCACCAAAGTCTTCAGATACATAGCGTGATGCGCCACGGAAACCAAGCATTGGATTTTCTTCATCAGGCTCGTAACGTGAACCACCAATTAACTTCTTGTACTCGTTGGACTTAAAGTCAGAGAGGCGAACGATGACTGGTTTTGGATAGAAAGCTGCTGCGATAGTTGCAACACCTTCAACCAGCTTATCTTCATAGAATTGACGTGGGCTTGCATAGCCACGAGCAACACTCTCTACTGCACGCTTAAGATCGGGATCAATATTTGGATACTCTAATACTGCGCGTGGGTGCACACCAATATAGTTATTGATAATGAACTCGAGGCGAGCTAAACCAACCCCTGCATTTGGAATTTGGCAGAAATCAAATGCCAGCTGAGGATTACCAATATTCATGGTGATCTTCACTGGAATCTCCGGCAATACGCCACGAGAAACTTCAGTTACCTCAGTTTCGATCAGGCCATCGTAGATATGACCTTCATCACCCTCTGCACACGACACAGTAACTACCATGCCATCTTGTAGATGCTCAGTGGCATCTCCGCAACCCACTACCGCAGGAACACCTAATTCACGGGCAATAATGGCTGCATGGCAAGTCCGCCCACCGCGATTGGTCACAATCGCAGAAGCACGCTTCATCACTGGCTCCCAGTTTGGATCAGTCATATCAGCAACTAATACATCCCCAGGTTGAACACGGTCCATTTCGCTCGGATCACGAATAATGCGTACAGGACCAGCGCCAATTTTTTGACCAATTGCACGACCCTTAGCCAACACCTTAGAGCTACCCTTGAGTTTGTAACGCATCTCAACTTGACCGGCTGCCTGACTCTTTACAGTCTCAGGACGAGCTTGCAGAATGTAGATGCGGCCATCTTGGCCATCTTTACCCCACTCAATGTCCATTGGACGACCGTAGTGCTTTTCAATAATGACAGCGTACTTGGCCAATTCTGTAATATCAGCATCCTCTAAAGAAAAACGATTGCGTTTTTCTGGCGTGACATCGACTGTTTGCACTTTTTCAGCAGAGCCCTTTGGTGCAAATTGCATCTGAATGAGTTTAGATCCCAGTGCACGACGAATGATTGCTTTTTTACCTTGAGCCAAAGTAGTCTTAAATACATAAAACTCGTCTGGATTCACTGCGCCCTGGACTACTGTTTCGCCAAGGCCATAGCTGGAGGTAATAAATACGACATCTTCAAAACCAGACTCGGTGTCCAAAGTAAACATCACACCAGCTGCACCAAGGTCTGAGCGCACCATACGCTGAATACCGGCAGATAAGGCTACTTCAGCATGAGCAAAGCCCTTGTGAACACGGTAGGAGATGGCGCGGTCGTTATATAAGGAGGCAAATACTTCGCGAATCTTCTTGAGAACATCCTCGATACCCTCCACATTCAAGAAAGTTTCTTGCTGGCCAGCAAAAGAAGCATCTGGCAAGTCTTCCGCAGTAGCAGAAGAACGTACAGCAAAAGATCCGTTACCAGAATCATCAAGTGTTGCAAATGCCTTACGAATCTCTTCGTCAAGCTTAGGTTGAAAAGGAGCAGTTTCAATCCATTGACGAATCTCTGCGCCTGCCTGAGCTAAAGCACGTACATCGTCAATATTGAGACTTTCTAAACGCTGCTGAATGCGCTCAGTCAGATTGTTATGTTTTAGAAAGTCACGGAAGGCGAGTGCAGTTGTTGCAAAACCAGTAGGTACACGAACACCGGTTGAGGCTAACTGAGAAATCATCTCACCTAAGGAAGCATTCTTACCACCGACTGACTCAACGTCAGTCATTCGGAGTTGCTCAAAAGGCAAAACATAGGCATCTGCCACACTACTATTTTGGTGCTGTTGGTTGGACATAAAATACTCTCAAAAGATAAGGAAACTGGTCTAGCGGCCACCTAAAATGGGGCATACTTTAATATCATTCTATTGTAGTGCTGACCCCCACTTTTAGGCCAAATTGATGTCTAACGAATCCCGCATTGTTTTCATCGTCTCTGACGGCACCGGCATCACTGCCGAGAACTTTAGCCAGTCAATTTTGGCCCAATTTGAGGCCACTTTTAAGCACATCCGCGTTCCTTTTGTAGATAGCGTAGACAAGGCTCATGATGCGGTCAGCAGCATCAATCAGGCAGCCAGCAAATATGGTGTTCAGCCCATTGTTTTCACTACTTTGGTCAATTCAGAGCTGAATGCCATTGTGGCCAAAGCCAATGGTTTAATTTTGGATATGTTTCAGACTTTCGTGGCCCCCTTAGAGGCTGCCCTGGGCATGAAATCCACCCATGCCATGAACCGCCTTCACCACAATGCAGATACCGAGGCCTACAAAAACCGAATTGAGGCCATTAACTACTCGTTAGCTCACGATGATGGGCAATCGAATCAAAACTTAGCTGAGGCAGATGTCATCTTGGTGGGTATATCTCGGGTTGGTAAAACGCCGACTAGCCTTTACTTGGCAATGCAATATGGCTTGAAGGCGGCCAACTATCCACTCATTCCCGAAGATTTTGAGCGAGGACAGCTTCCTAAAGACCTAGTCCCTTATCGCCAAAAAATCTTTGGTTTGATGATTGATGCTGAGCGCTTGTCTGAAATTCGTAATGAGCGCCGCCCAGGCAGTAATTATGCAAAGCTTGAAAACTGTCGCTATGAAATTAATGAGGCAACGGCGATGATGAAAAAGCAATCTATCCCTTGGGTTCTCACTACCAGCAAATCCATTGAAGAAATTGCGACAACCGTTTTGCAAGCAATTAAGTCAGATAAAACTATTTTGGGTTAGCAAAGAGCGATCTGCTCTGCATCAATTGCGCCTGACGCGCACTGTTTCAAATAAACAAACTGCTGCTGCTGTAGAAACATTGAGAGATTCAACCCTTGGATCAATCGGGATCGAAACTCCTTTTGCTTGAGCCAAGAGATCTTCCGATACACCCTGCCCCTCGCTACCCATCACCCAAGCCACTGGGTGAAGCAGCTCTTTCTTTAAAGAAAATAGATCTGACTCAGCATCAGCTGTAGTAGCCAGAAGGGGTGCAGTAATAGCACTAAGTACTTGCTGATTTGACCAGCCCTCATATAGATTGAGTAGGCGGTGAGCACCCATACCAGCCCGCAATACTTTGCTTGACCATAGATGGGCACACCCAGACAAAGCCAATACCTGAGTAAAGCCTGCTGCGGCTGCTGTGCGCAATATCGAACCAACATTACCCGCATCCTGAATACGGTCTAGGATCACCACATCACCAGCCAATGTAGAAATTGATTGTGGTGGAGTAAGGCAAGATTGAGGAAGATCCAGTAAACCAGCAATATGGGGTGCATTCACTAGATCACTCAGCAAATCCCAGAGTGAACTATCTAATTGAAATACCTTTGTATCTGGACAGATCTCGATATGTGAATACACCGCCTCAGCGATTTCTACATTCTTCAAACCGATCTCTGAAGTGAGCAAGGTCTTCAAACCTGGGTCACCTACCCAAGTTTGAATTAGATGAATACCCTCAAGCAATGCATGCCCACCAGCCAGCCTTGCTTTCTGGCCCTTTGAGCCAGTGGCCTGCAATAGGCGAATCTCTTTAAATAGAGGATTCTCTTTGGAGGTGATGAGATCAAAGTTCATGGCTTAGTAGTTTTGGTTTTCTAGAACTTTTCGTACCGGCGAAAAACTTCTTCTATGTTGATCGCATGCCCCATATTGTTTAAGGGCTGCAAAATGGGCTTCTGTTGGATAACCCATGTGTTGGGCAAAGCCATATTCAGGATAACGCTCATGCAAAAGCTGCATCTGGCGATCACGTGTGACTTTAGCAATGATTGATGCCGCTGAAATTGCAGGCTCTTTAGAGTCGCCCTTCACTATTGCTTCTGCGGCGATTGGTAGCTCTGGGCAGCGATTGCCGTCAATTAATGCTTTATCTGGCCAATTGCCTAAGCGAGTAGTGAGATCTTCAATTGCCCTGCGCATTGCCAGCATCGTGGCTTGCAAGATATTGACCTCATCAATCTCTGTTGGACTGGCTTCACCCACTCCCCAGGCTTTTGCCTTTTCCATAATTTGTTCATACAAAAACTCGCGCTTTGCAGGTGTGAGCTTCTTAGAATCCTTGAGGCCTTCTATGGGATTATTGGGATCGAGCACTACGGCACCAGCGACCACGGCACCAACCAACGGACCGCGCCCTGCTTCATCTACACCACAGATCCAAATGAGGCTCATACGCTAACTTTGTTCTTGCGTTGATTGGCAATCGTTTGAGCAACTGCTTGCGCAACCAATAAGCCAGTAGGACGACGCAATGTTTCATGCATTTGTGCGAATCGCTCTTTGAGCGTGACAACTTTAGTTGGATGTTCAAGCCATTCTTGCAGGGCATTGGCTAGCTTCTCAGGGGTCGCATCATTTTGTAGAAGTTCGGGAACAACAAACTCACCGCAGAGAATATTTGGCAAACCTACATAGGGCAAGTAACCCTGACGCTTCATGATCTGCGCAGTCAACCAGGGCACCTTATAAGAAATCACCATGGGCTTTTTCCATAGAGCCGCCTGCAGAGTGGCTGTACCACTGGCGATCAACACTACATCGGATGCCTCCAGCACTTCATCTGCCATGCCATCTAGTAAATGAATCTGAATATCTGGATTCCTATTCTTTATATTGAGTGCAAGCTGTTCAAGCGGCTCACGTAATCGTGGTGTTGCCACCGGAATTAAAAAATGGAGTTTCTGCCCTTTTAATCTTTCTGATAGCAGCTGCATCGTTTCAAAAAAAACTGGGGCTATGAGCTCAATCTCAGAACCACGGCTTCCAGGCAGAACAGCTATTGCCAGCCCATCTAGGGATGTCCCAGGGATGTTGAGGTGCTGACTTAATTTTTCTCTTGCTTGATGGGTATTGGGCTCAAGCGGGATTTCACTAGCCAAGGGGTGACCAACATAAGTTGAGGCCACGCCAGCCTTGTCATAGATCTCGGTTTCAAAAGGGAAAATGCAAAGCATGCGCTCTACTGCTTGAGAGATTTTCTTAATGCGTCCTGCTCTCCACGCCCATATAGAAGGCGATACTAAATGCAAAGTTGGAATGCCTGCCTTACGTAGCTCAAGCTCAACCCCCAAATTAAAGTCAGGCGCATCAATTCCAAGATAGACATCAGGTCGACCCTCATGTAGAAGATTTTGAATCAGCTCTTTGCGAAGTTTCAAGATAGCAGGCAGCTGTTTAATAGCTTCCACGTAACCACGCACACTCAATGTTTCCATAGACCAATCAGAGCGCATGCCTTGGGCTTGCATACGCGGACCACCAATGCCATAGACCTCTAAACCAGACATCTCTGGAATTTGATTTAGCGCACTCAGGACTGGCGCAGCAAGTAAGTCGCCAGAAGGTTCGCCAGCTACACAAGCTAACTTTGGCAAAGTAATCCTATCGTTAGCGAATAATGCCGCGTGTAGAGGCAGCAATAAAGTCATGGAACTGAGCAAGCCTTTCAGCAGTAGCCGAGTCTGCCGCATTTGCCCCAACCATCTTCTGAATCTCTACTTTCGCTTCTTCAAAGCTAAGGCCATCCTTATAAAGAACTTTGTAAGCCTGTCGCAGAGCCGAAATCGTATCACTTGAAAATCCGCGGCGCTTTAACCCCTCAACGTTGATACCATGTGGAGAAGCCTTATCACCAGCAGCTATCACAAATGGTGGAATATCTTGCACCAAAGCAGAGGCGCCGCCAAGCATGGCGTGCTGACCAATGCGGACAAATTGATGAACTCCTGACATACCACCCATAATGGCCCAGTCATCTACTTGAACATGACCCGCGATTTGTGCATTGCTAGAAAAAATGGTGTGGTTCCCGACCTGGCAATCATGCGCTATGTGAACATAAGCCATGATCCAGTTGTCATTACCAATACGGGTAATGCCTTCATCTTGAGATGTACCCGTATGAATCGTTGTGAACTCACGAATAGTATTGCGATCACCAATAATTAATTGGGTGGGTTCACCACGATATTTCATATCCTGTGGAGCCCCGCCAATTGCAGCAAAGTGTGCAAAATTATTATCTTTGCCGATAGTTGTATGACCTTCAATCACGGTATGGGAACCCACCTTAGTTCCTGCCCCAATTTTGACATGGGGCCCAATGACAGAATAAGGGCCTACCTCAACGTCACTAGCGAGTTCAGCTTGACTGTCTACAACAGCGGATGCATGAATCCGAGTCATTAAGCGCCTTTCGAACGTACCGCACAAGTAATATTTGCCTCAGCAGCAAGCTCACCATCAACAGTGGCATGGACTGCAAACTTATAGATTCCTGCACGTTCACGCTCCAGCTTAGCAGTCATGATAAGTTGATCACCCGGCAATACAGGCTTTTTAAAGCGCGCACCATCAATGCCTGCAAAATAATAGACAGCATCTTCAGCACGCTCTTCAGAGAAGGTCAGTAATGCAGCGGTTTGGGCTAGGGCTTCAATAATCAAAACACCAGGCATTACCGGAAAATCTGGGAAGTGTCCCTGAAAGAACGGTTCGTTCATAGTGACATTCTTGAGGGCAGTTATTGTTTCACGAGGGGTGATTTCCAAGACACGATCTACCAGCAAAAATGGGTAGCGATGGGGTAATAACTGCAATATCTTATTGATATCAATCGCGATAGGTTTGCTCATATTCATCGTCTTAAAGGTAAATAATAAATTGTATTGTTGGGAGATATATCACTCGGTATTTTTGTTTTTATCCAATAAACGCAAGCGTTGACGTATTTTATCTAGACCACGAAGGATTGCCGCATTCTTTTCCCAGGCAGAATGAAGCATAGACGGATAGACTCCCGTGAAATGCTGCCCTGGCTCCGTAATGGAACGAATAATCGAAGTATTTCCCGAAACTGTAGTTCTATCAGCGATGGTTAAATGGCCGGCAAAGTTAGCTGCGCCGCCAATAATGCAGAAATTACCGATTTTTGTGCTCCCTGAAATTGCCGCACAACCAGCAATCACACAGCACTTGCCCACAATAACGTTATGCGCAATTTGTACTTGATTATCAATTTTGCTCCCTGCGCCAATGATCGTATCACTCATCGCGCCCCGGTCAATTGTGGTTGATGCGCCAATCTCGACATCATCCCCAATCACCACATTACCTGTTTGCGGAATCTTGACCCACTCTCCACCTGCAGCAGAAAAGTCTGGTGCGAATCCAAAACCATCGGCTCCAATGACTGCACCACTATGAATAATGCAACGCTCACCAACCTGAGTACCATGATAAATAGATACCGATGGATAGATGAGTACATCACTAGCAATGCTACAGCCCTCGGAAATCGTCGTATTACCTAAAATACAAACACGTTCACCTAGTTTTACACCGGCAGCGATTTGCACAAAGGGACCAATGTGACATGAAGCCGGGATAACTACTGATGGATCTATTGCGGCACCAGGATGAACACCGGGCGCATATTTTGGCGCCACTTGTTTAGCGAAGTGCTGCGCCATCCTAGCAAAGGTAGCGTAAGGATTTTTAGAGACAAAGTAAACCCTCTTTGCAGAATTAGTACTTGGGTTTGCTTGCAGATAATCTAAATCTGCCTTATTGACAATCAAGGCGCCGGCGCCACTATCACTAGCTTGCTGGCGATACAGCGGATTTGAAAGAAAGGATATTTGATTCGCCTGGGCTCGCTCTAATGGCGCAAGACCAACGAAGATACCGGAGGCCTCCCCCACCAAGCTTGCTTGAAACTGTTCGGCCAGCTCAATGGCGGTAGGCATGTTTACTTTTGACTGTTTAAAGCCTTGATGACATCATCGGTAATGTCAGCTTTAGGATTTACAAAAGCCGCTTCTTGAACGATGACATCCAATTTTCTTTGCTCAGCAATTTGGCGCAGAACCAAATTCGCTTTTTCAGCAATCTTAGCGCGCTCTTCGAAGGTACGTTGATTGAGATCTTCCGTAAACTCACGCTGCTTGCGTTGGAGTTCACGATCTTGATCTGCTAACTCGCGTTGACGACGTGAGCGCTCAGCTTCATTCATCACCGCAGCATCTCGATCCAGCTTTTCTGCTGCTGATTTGATTTTTTGAGCGCTATCACGCAAATCATTTTGGCGCTTAGTAAACTCATTTTGCAAGCGAGTTTGCATTGCTTTGGCTAAGTTAGACTCATTAAATACCTTCTCTGAGTTCACTACTGCAACGCGCGTTCCTGCGTCCTGGGCAAAAACTTGTGGAGCTGCAAGGGCCGCAATAACAGCCACCAAACCAAATTGAATTAATTTTGAAAATTGCAAAAACTTCATAACACTTTCCTTAAACAATTAAAACGCTGTACCCACCTGGAACTGCAAGCGCTGGATATTGTCCGTTGGTTGCGACTTAATCGGTATACCGTAGCTAAACTTTAAAGGCCCTAGTGGTGATATCCATGATATACCCAATCCATAGGAGTATCGGAGGACAAGGTTGAGGTTTGTGCCAAAAGCATTACCGCCGTCAACGAAGGTAAATACGCGTAATGTCTTATCTACACCTGAGCCTGGAACTGGGACGGTATATTCCACGTTACTAACAATCTTAGATTGCCCGCCCGTAGGTTGGTAAGCCCCAATAGTTGTGTTGTAGTACTGAGGGCCCAATGATCCTGGAGCGTAACCACGAACCGATCCTATGCCGCCCACGTAGTAGTTTTTGGTAATTGGGAAAGGGTTGCTGCCGTAGGCCTCACCATAGCCAACCTCACCATTGAAGGAGAGAATATTGCCCTTGGAGAAGGAGTGGTATTTCTGATACTGGCCGTAAAGTCGATAGAAGGTCATATTTCCAACTGGGGTACCCGCCTCAGCCGATAACTGCTGCAAGGATCCATCAGAGGGTATCAAGGCACTATCCCTTCCATCGCGAGACCAGCCAACGGTAAGCGGGACGTTATAAGTAGTTAAAGTCGCCGGGTATCCCGGAGCAGCAACACCGTAACTCTGGGCGTAGTTCAAGTACGGTATTGGAGTATTAGCAGTAGTTTGAATTTGGAAAGCTTCGACACCCGTTCCAAAGAATACGCGATCTACTTCCGTATAAGGAACTCCAAACTTGATGTTGGAGCCAACAGATTTAATGGTGTAATCGGGGTCACCAACGTAATACAAGGGCTTAGACTGACGATAGTACAAATCAGTGTATCGGCTAATTCCGTCCTCAGTAAAATAGGGATCGTAATTTGACAAGGTTAAATTCTGATTAATCTTGCCCAAAGATGCATTCAGGCCAACTGCAGTTCCAGTACCAAAGGCATTGTCTTGATTAATACCAGCCGACAAAATCAACTTTTCTGTTGAAGAGAAGCCCGCACCAATAGTCACGGCACCGGTTGGTTTTTCAGTTACCTTCACGTTGACGTCAACCTGATCGGGCGAGCCTGGTACATCGTCTGTAGTGATGTCAGTTTCAGTGAAATAACCCAGTCTGCCCAAACGTTTTTTGGATAAATCGATCTTGTCGCCATCGAACCAAGAGCTTTCGAACTGACGCATCTCGCGACGAATCACCATATCGCGCGTTTTTGCATTACCGGAGATGTCCACCTTGCGAACATAAATTCGGCGACCTGGATCAATCACCAGCGTCAGATCCACTTCGGAGAGCTCGCGACGAATATCTGGCTGAGGATTAATTGTTGCAAAGGCGTAACCGTATGAACCCAATACTTCTGCAATAGCCTTGGTGCTCTCAGTCAATTTGGCGGATGAAAAAGTATCGCCAGGCTTTAAAACGATAAGCTGCTTGAACTCAGCTTCTTTGCCCAAAGTCTCGCCTGCCAGGCGGACATCTTTCACAGTAAATTTATTGCCCTCACGAATGCTGACGGTCAAATAAATTCCTTTTTTATCGGGTGTAATCGAGACTTGAGTAGACTCGATTACAAATTCTAAATATCCACGATTTAAGTAGTAAGAGCGAATAGTCTCTAAGTCAGCAGTGAGCTTTTGTTTTGAATAAAGGTTGTCTTTGCTGTACCACGATAACCAGCCGCCGGTTTTGAGCTGCATTTCACTTTTTAGGGTGCCTTCACTAAACGCTTCATTTCCAATGAAATTAATCTCTTGGATCTTAGCAACCGGGCCTTCGTCGATGTTGAAATAAATAGCCACTTGATTACGCTCAACAGGGGTAACCGTTGCTACCACTTCAGCAGCAAACATACCCTTACCGACATATTGGCGCTTTAGCTCTTGTTCTGCCTTATCAATTAAAGCTTTGTCATAAAAACGGGCTTCCGCCACACCAACACTCTTTAAAGATTTACGAACAATCTCATTATCAAACTCTTTCATTCCGGTGAATTCGATGCGGGAGATTGTTGGGCGCTCCTCAACAATCACAATCAACACATCACCCTGAGCTTGAATTTGCACATCCCTAAAAAATCCAGTGCTGTAGAGCGCTTTAATCGCTTCTGCGCCTTTTTCTTCCGTAAACGTATCACCTACTTGAACTGATAAATAACTAAATACTGTGCCTGGCTCTACGCGCTGTAAACCTTCAACCCGAATATCTTTGACAACAAATGAATCAGCAGCATGTGCATTCACACCGAAGCTGATGGCAATAATGACTAGCAGCTTAGCTGCAAGGCGAATAAAAGCAGAAGGGAATGAGTTCAGAAAATTCAAGGCGAAAAATAGCGTTGTAAATCGTTAAACAAGGCCAGCATAGACAGAGAAATCAGTAACAGGAAGCCCACTTTTTGGAACTGCTCCTGCATCGATATCGGAATCCGCTTACCAGCCACCAGCTCCCATGCATCATACAGGAGCTGACCCCCGTCAAGCATAGGAAAAGGGAGTAGGTTCAGAAGGCCAATGCTGATGCTAATCAATGCTAAAAATGCCAAAAAAGGCTGCCAACCAACCTGAGCTGACTTGCCAGCCATATCAGCAATACTCAAGGGGCCTCCGAGTTGTTTGATGGAGGTTTGACCAGTAAGCATACCCAGCATGAGCCTGACGGAAACCTTGCTGATCAGCCACACCCTCTGGGATGCAAAACGGATGGCATTGAGGGGGTCTAATTTGAGCTCCTGCCAATCAGCCAATGGGGTCATCTTAGGCAGCAATCCCAATTGCCCCATGGGGTCGCCATCAGGGCTAATTCGCGGCAAATTAGGGGTTTTAAAGATCTTAATGACTTGGTTACCAGCGGGATCCTGCAATTGCAAGGCAAAACCATGCTCACCACTGAGAGCATCCATTAAATTCCACCGCAGGGCATTCCAACTGGGGATGGGTTCAAATTCACCAAAAGCGGGCACGGCACCCTCAGAATTCAGGCTTTGCCATCCAAGCACCCTATCTCCCTCAATCACCCCCAATTTCGCAGCAACAGAACTCTCTTGTGGATTTTGCAAGACTGCTGGCAGCTGAGGAACTCCGGAAATATAAATTACCGAAAATAGAGCTATTGCCAAAAAGAAGTTAGCTAATGGACCGGCGGCCACAATCAAAGAACGCTGCCAAAGTGGCTTTTGATCAAAGGACTCAGACTGCTCATTACTCGCAATCAACTGACTACGGTCACGACCATCTAATAGCTTCACATAACCACCCAAAGGAATGGAGGCAAGCACCCACTCCGTTTTATTCTTCGCTCGATAAATCAGTAGCGGCTTCCCAAAACCGATTGCAAAGCGAAGTACTCGCACCCCACAAGCGCGAGCTGCAAGAAAGTGTCCAAACTCATGAAAGCTAACCAACACACCGAGGGTTACCAAAAATGCAGCGAGTGTCATGAGCGCTTGCAAAGAAATTCCTATTTATCTAAATTACTTATATAACGCTGCAATGAAATCCTGCGCAACTTTTCTTGCCTGCGTATCGACAGACAGAATAGTCTCTAAAGAATCTGCGCTAGATACGGGAATGGTATTCAATACTCTTTCAACCAAGGATGCTATTTGCAAATAAGGAAGTCCGCTATCCAAAAAAGCTGCTACCACCACTTCATTGGCAGCGTTGAGTACTGCTGGAGCTGTACCACCTGCTTTAGCGGCAGCAAATGCCAAAGAGAGGCATGGGAAGCGAGCTAACTCTGGCTCTGAAAAATTAAGGCTTGCAAGTTGCGCTAAGTTTAAAGGCGCAACCCCTGCCTCTATTCTTTCTGGCCAAGCCAAACCGTAAGCAATTGGAGTGCGCATATCAGGCTGACCCATTTGCGCCAGGACTGAGCCATCACGATAGCGCACCATCGAATGCACAACACTTTGCGGATGAATCAATACTTTAATTTTTTCAAGTGGCAAACCAAATAACCAAAAAGCCTCGATCACCTCAAGACCCTTGTTCATCATCGTTGCAGAATCAACAGAAATTTTTCTACCCATTACCCAATTAGGATGGGCACAGGCTTGCTCAGGCGTAATGCTCGCTAATTGATCTAAGGGAGTATTTCTGAAAGGGCCACCAGATGCGGTTAGCCATAACTCTTCAACACCTAAATGCGCATGTGGCGCCTTTGTGAAGTCATTTGGCAGGCATTGAAAAATAGCATTGTGCTCACTATCGATTGGCAGGAGTTCGCCCCCACCGCTCTTCATCGCCTGCATAAACAAATTGCCAGACATGACTAGCGCCTCTTTGTTTGCGAGCAATACTCTTTTGCCCGCATTGGCGGCGGCGAGTGCCGGCACTAGACCAGCCGCCCCCACAATAGCAGCCATCACAGTATCGCAATCCGAATTCGTAACCGCGGTAACAAGCGCATCTGGACCATACAACACTTGTGTTTGGATATTTTTTTCGCGTAACAAGCTCTCCAAACGTGCTGCATCGCTTGCCTCGGACACCACTGCAATTACTGGCCGAAACTCAACACATTGTTCCGCTAAACGGTCTACCTGCTTGCCAGCAGTCAGCGCGACCACATTAAATCTCTCGGGATTTTTCCGAATCACGTCTAAGGTGCTCACACCAATCGAACCGGTAGACCCTAAGATGGCAACCTGCTTATTTGCTTGCTTTGTCATTAAACGAGTCCAGCAAGCAAAGCAGCAATCGGCATAGCCGGAATTAAGGCATCTACACGATCGAGTACTCCACCATGCCCCGGCAATAAATGGCTACTGTCTTTGACCCCCGCTAAACGCTTCAATTGAGATTCAAAGAGATCTCCAAAAATACTGAATGCGGTGAGCACCGTCACCATCAGCAGCATTGGAACCCAGCCAAAGCGGATAGCCCATGCCCCGAATAAAGTGGCTTCAAACGGCAAGCAAAATACACACACAAGGGCGTACACATAACAAAGAACTAGGCCGCCAATCGCACCCTCAACGGATTTACCAGGACTAATTTGTACTGCCAACTTACGCTTTCCAAAGGCCTTTCCAACAAAATAAGCGCCAATATCTGCAACCCATACCAAAGCCATTGTTGATAGAAGAAACACTAAACCTAGTTCACGCAGAAATATCAAAGCAAACCAAGTTGCTGGCAACAAAATTAATCCAAGTACTACATAAAAAGGGCGTAACTTAGGCAAAGAAAGATTCATACCTCTTGCCAAAAGAAATGGTGCGATAAAAAACCAAAAAATAACTGCTAGCAATAACAGGGAGAATTGCCAAGCGGTGTTCTGCATACCCAGCAAAAGCAGAATGATTACCAAACAAAATAATGCATATAACCAAGCAGCGCGAGATGCTTCAGGAAACAATAGGCGACTCCACTCCCAAGCAGCAGCTAATAAAGCCACCAAAAAGAATGCGCCCACATAAACAGGTGGCAATAAAAATAAAATTGGCAAAAGCACTGCCAATAGAACAAGGGCAGTAATTACTCGGGTTTTGAGCATGTCAAAGTGAATTTAAGGATTAAACTGCGTCACTCATTGCTTGCGAGGCAAGCTGAGCACTGGTGCGTCCAAAGCGCCGCTCGCGCTGACTAAACCAATCAAAGGCTTTATGTAGCTCCGCCTCATCAAAGTCGGGCCATAAAACATCCGTGAAATATAACTCGGTATAAGCCAGTTGCCACAACAAGAAATTACTCACGCGTTGTTCGCCGCCTGTGCGAATAAATAAATCTGGCTCCGGAGCATATGCCATTGAAAGATGGGGCTGCAGTAGCTCTTCGCTAACTTCTTCAGGCTTTAAGTTAGGGTTGGCCTCCAGGCAATGGCGCATCGCCTGCAAGATATCCCAACGACCACCATAATTTGCAGCAATCGTGAAGGTGAGCGCCTTACATCCAGCAGTCTTCTCTTCTGAAAACCGCACCATATCTTGAATAGCAGAATCAAATCGACTCAGATCACCAATCAGCCGCAAAGCAATATCGTTGTCAGCAAGACGCGAAACCTCACCCTTAAGCGATTTGAGAAAGAGCTTCATTAAAAAGCCCACTTCTTCGGGTGGGCGGCGCCAATTTTCCGAGCTAAACGCAAATACCGTTAAGTACTCAACGCCTAGCTTGCGGCATTCTTGAACAATTTTACGAACCGCGCCCAAACCTTCTGAGTGACCTGCCACACGGGGCATCATCCGCTTACTAGCCCAACGCCCATTACCATCCATGATGATTGCCACATGGCGAGGGATAGCATTGACCTCTGGTATCGCTTGTGTGGAGCTAAGGTGTTGGGTCATAAAAAATAAAGCTCATTACGGCCTTAAACCGTCATGATCTCTTTTTCTTTTTCAGCAATGATCTTGTCAATATCAACCACTGCCTTATCGGTCATCTTCTGAATCTCATCAGTAGCACGACGCTCTTCATCCTCTGAAATTTCTTTGTCTTTAGTTAAGCGTTTGAGGTGCTCATTTGCATCACGACGCAAGTTACGTACAGCGATCTTTGTATCCTCACCTTCACTCTTAACCACTTTAGTCAGCTCACGACGGCGCTCTTCAGTCAAAGCGGGCATTGGCACACGAATCACAGTGCCCTGTGAAGCGGGATTCAAACCTAAGTCAGAATCTCGAATTGCTTTCTCAACTACCGCAACCATGGTCTTTTCAAATGGTTGAACATTGATGGTGCGAGCATCGGCAAGACCCAAGCTAGCCACTTGACTCAACGGGGTTGGATTGCCGTAATAGTCGACTTGAATATGCTCCAAGATTCCTGGGTTAGCACGGCCAGAACGAATTTTTGCTAAGTTGGTTTTCAAAGCCTCGAGAGACTTTTCCATCTTTTGGTTGGTATTAGTTTTAATTTCTACTGCAGACATCATGCCTCCTATTAAGCGTGCACCAAAGTACCTTCAGCTTCACCCTGCACTACGCGCATTAATGCGCCTGGCTTCAGAATTGAAAATACTTTAATTGGTAATTTACGGTCACGGCACAATGCAAACGCTGTAGCATCCATGACTTGTAAGTTCTTGATGATTGCTTCATCAAATGTGATGGTCTTATATAAAGTTGCTGTTGGGTCTTTTACTGGATCGGCGCTATAGATGCCATCAACCTTAGTTGCCTTAAGCATGATCTCCACCCCCATCTCGGCACCACGCAAAGCGGCAGCAGTGTCAGTTGTAAAGAATGGGTTACCTGTACCCGCAGCAAAGATCACCACCTTGCCCTCACCCATCGCACGAATCGCACGAGGACGAATATAGGGCTCTACCACTTGGTCCATTCTGAGGGCAGACTGAACCCGAGCTTCAACCCCTTTTTGACGCAAAGCATCTTGCAATGCGAGTGAGTTCATCATGGTCGCCAACATTCCCATGTAGTCAGCTGTTGCACGATCCATGCCTGCAGCACCGCCGGCAACGCCGCGGAAAATATTTCCGCCGCCAATAACGATAGCAAGTTCAACACCGCTACTGACTACTTGAGCAATTTCAGAAACCATGGAATCGATGGTGACTGGATTGATGCCAAAAGCATCATCTCCCATAAGGGCTTCACCAGATAATTTGAGGAGGACGCGTTTATAGCCTGGCATGTTTTGATTTTCCGTAATTTGCTAAGTACTTTACATACTTAGCTTATTGATCTTTAAGTACTTTTTAATGTCTTCGCCAAATTATAAAGGGCTTGCTGGAGATCAAACAAAAGGGCACAGAAACTAAGGTTTCCATGCCCTTTTGGGTATTGCCAAGCTACTGGGGCTAGCCCCAGGCTAGCTAATTAAGCAGTTGCTTTAGAGGCAGCAGCCACTTGAGCGGCTACTTCAGCAGCAAAGTCGTCTTGGCGCTTCTCAATGCCCTCGCCTACAACAAACATAGTAAAACCTTTAACTGTTGTATTGGCGGCCTTGAGCATTTGCTCAACGGTTTGCTTATCGTTTTTAACGAAAGTTTGGTTCAATAAAGAAACCTCTTTGAGGTACTTCTGAATAGAACCTTCAACCATCTTCTCAACGATTTCTGGTGGTTTGCCAGATTCAGCAGCCTTTTGAACGGCAACGCTACGCTCAATCGCAATTGATTCAGCAGGAACGTCGGCCATAGACAAAGCTACTGGCTTCATTGCTGCAACGTGCATAGCAACGTCTTTAGCAGCAGCGTCGTCACCCTCAAACTCAACCACTACACCAATGCGGGTGCCATGGAGGTAAGAAACTAACTTATTACTTCCAGAGAAACGCTTAAAGCGACGTGGCATGATGTTCTCACCGATTTTACCAATCAATGCGCTACGAACTTCATCAACAGTTTGACCGTTCAAAGGCAATGCGAGCAAAGCTGCAACGTCAGCCGGGTTCTTTTCAGCAACCAACTTTACGCAATCATTGACGAATGCCAAGAAGTCATCGTTCTTAGAAACAAAGTCTGTTTCACAGTTCACTTCAAGCAATGCGCCAGTGCTGCCATTGATTGCAGTGGCAACGATACCTTCAGCAGTAACACGTGAAGCGGCTTTACCAGCCTTGCTACCCAGTTTGACACGCAGAATTTCTTCTGCACGAGCCATATCACCGTCAGCCTCTGTCAAAGCTTTTTTGCACTCCATCATCGGAGCATCAGTTTTGGCGCGTAACTCGCCAACCATTGCAGCGGTAATAGCGGCCATTATTCAGCTTTCCCTTCTTCAACGAACTCTTCTTCGCCTTCTTTAACTGCTGTCAAGATTTCTTGAACAGAGTTTGCTTTGCCTTCGAGGATTGCGTCTGCAATGCCACGTGCATAGAGGGTTACAGCCTTGCTAGAGTCATCATTACCAGGGATGATGTAATCAACACCTTCTGGTGAGTGGTTGGTATCCACAACAGCGATCACTGGAATACCAAGCTTGTTAGCTTCAGTAATAGCAATCTTGTGGTAACCAACGTCCACTACGAAAATCGCATCTGGAACACCATTCAAATCTTTGATACCGCCAAGCGCTTTTTGCAGCTTATCGAGATCACGATCATTGGTCAAAGCCTCTTTCTTGGAAAGCTTTTCCCAGTCGCCAGCTTCTTTAGCAACTTCCATATCCTTCAAACGCTTGAGGGAACCTTTAACAGTTTTAAAGTTAGTGAGCGTACCGCCCAACCAACGGCTGTCGATGTAAGGCATACCAGCACGAGCAGCTTCTTCAGCAATGATCTCGCGTGATTGACGCTTAGTACCAACAAACAAAATCGTGCCACGATTAGCAGCAACTTGTTTTGCAAATTTCAGGGCGTCCTGAAACATTGGCAATGTTTTTTCCAAGTTGATGATGTGGATCTTGTTGCGATGACCGAAAATAAATGGGGCCATCTTTGGGGACCAGAAGCGTGTTTGGTGACCAAAATGGCAACCGGCTTCCAGCATTTGACGCATAGTTACTGACATAACTTCTCCTAAGGGTTGTTTCTAAAGTTGAGTCCTAGCTGCGCTAAAAAACGCCACCCTGGAAGGCTCAACTCGCGATTTCAAGTCCAAAATAGACCTGAGAACGAAATTATAGCTTAAATATCAAGGATCTAGCCAGCCCTACCCTTACTTACCAGCAGATGGGGAACCCCAAAATCGCTTCAGAATGCATCAAAATGAGGAATACTGCCTAAATTTTAAGCAAATAAGCCAAACCAAAGGGACTCAAGTCGTTGATAATCAAGGAATGAATAGTGTATTTAGCGCAGAAAAAGACATCCAAGGGATGCGAGAAGCTGGCCGTTTGGCCAGCGAGGTGTTGGACCATGTAAGCCCCCACGTTGTTGCTGGGGTAACTACTGGCGAACTAGATCGGATTTGCCATGAATATATGCGTGATGTTCAAAAAACAATTCCCGCGCCACTAAATTACCAACCTCCTGGCTACCCACCCTTCCCCGCATCGATTTGTACTTCAGTGAACGATGTGATTTGTCATGGCATTCCTGGAGAAAAAGTTCTTAAAAATGGTGACGTCGTGAATCTAGATATCACCGTCATCACTCCAGATGGTTACTATGGTGATACCAGCCGCATGTTTATGGTTGGTGAAGTATCAGTCATGGCAAAGCGCCTAACCCAAATTACTTTTGAATGTATGTGGCTTGGTATTGCTCAAGTCAAACCCGGCGCTTCACTGGGTGACATTGGTCACGTGATACAAACGCATGCAGAAAAAGCGGGCTATTCTGTTGTCCGTGAATATTGTGGTCACGGCATCGGCAAAGTATTTCATCAAGATCCTCAGATTCTGCATTATGGTCGTCCAGGAACTGGTGAAAAACTACAAGCCGGCATGACATTCACCATTGAGCCAATGATTAATGCTGGTCGTCGAGATATTCGCACGATGCCGGATCAATGGACGGTTAAAACCAAAGATCGCAGCCTCTCTGCTCAATGGGAACATACGCTTCTGGTAACTTCAAGCGGTGTTGAAGTATTGACCTGGTCAGAAGGCAGCAATCCTCCGCCTGATTGCGTTAAAGGCCTTGCTTTTAGGCCTACTGTAGCCAACATCTAAATTTATGAGCAAGCCTCCAGTGACAAACAAAATTACTGATGCCGCTGGATTGCGTGCTGCCCGAGAAATTGCGTACGCTGAATTCAAGCAAACTCAGGCCGTTGGAAAACTCACTAAGCAACTTAGCAAACTGACTGACCAACTGCTAAGTCAACTATGGAATAACTGTGGCTTAAATAATGAAGCTACTTTGGTAGCGGTTGGCGGCTTCGGTAGGGGCGCCCTATTTCCTTACTCTGATATTGATATCTTGATCTTGCTTCCAGCAGATGCTAAGTCAGCTGAGTCCCTATCAGCAAAAGTGGAGCAATTCGTTGCTAGCTGCTGGGATACCGGACTGGAGATTGGCTCCTCAGTCAGAACTGTTGCTGAATGTATCTCTGAATCCGAACAAGATATTACCGTGCGCACTTCTTTGCTTGAGGCGCGCCTCATCTGTGGCAAGAAAATACTTTTTAAAGAGTTTGCTAGTGCCTTTGAATCTGCGATGGACCCAAAGATATTCTTCCAAGCAAAACAGGCAGAACAAATTCAACGGCATTACAAGTATCAGAACACCCCTTATTCTCTTGAGCCCAACTGCAAAGAAAGCCCTGGTGGTTTACGTGATTTACAGGTTATTTCTTGGGTCAGTAAAGCGGCTTTACTCGGTGACACCTTTAAAGACCTAAACCAAGCAGGTTTAGTGACGCAGCGTGAGCTTACAGAATTAAACCGTAACCAACGTTTTCTAGAAACCCTTAGGGCTAATCTGCATCTACAAGCTGGTCGGCGTCAAGACGTCATTGCTTTTGACTTGCAGGCACCCCTTGCCAAAGTCATGGGTATTGAAACTGACTCATCACGCCAGGCTAGTGAAGCGATCATGCGTCGCTACTACTGGGCAGCAAAAGCCGTTACCCAGCTAAACGATGTATTGATGCAAAACATTGAGGCCCTGCTGTTTCCACAAGAATCAAAAACGATACTTCCCATCCCTGGTGAGGGGAATGAGTTCTTCATTGAGCGTCAAGGCGTCTTGGATATCACTGATCCACAACTGTTTCAGAAGCACCCCGAGCAAATTTTGCGAACCTTCTTAGTTTTTGCACAAACCGCTAACGTCAAGAGTCTTTCTGCCACTATCTTTAGAGCGCTATACAACGCTCGTCAAAAAATGGATAGCAAGTGGCGTGCCAACCCCGTTAATCGCGCCTTATTTATTGAGATCCTTAAGCAGCCTGAAGGTGTCAGCCGCGCATTCCAACTCATGAATCGCAGTAGCGTCTTAGGAAGGTATTTGCCTGCCTTTAGAAGAATTGTTGGGCAAATGCAGCACGACTTATTTCACATATACACAGTCGATCAGCATATCTTGATGGTCTTGCGGAATGTCCGTCGTTTCATGGTGGTGGAATATACCCATGAGTTTCCTTTTTGCAGTGGCCTCATTGCCCATTTTGAGAAACCTTGGTTACTCGTGATTGCAGCGCTATTTCACGATATCGCCAAAGGGCGCGGCGGGGATCACTCTCAACTGGGGAAAGCCGACACACGCAAGTTTGCAAAAGATCATGGCCTAGATAAACAAGACACTGAACTTTTAGTGTGGCTTGTTGCAGAGCATCTAAATATGAGTCAGGTGGCCCAGAAGCAAGATATTACTGATCCAGATGTGATTAGAGCCTTTGCCAAGAAAGTCGGCGATGAGCGCCACCTCACTGCGCTCTACCTTCTTACGGTTGCAGATGTCCGCGGCACCAGCCCTAAAGTTTGGAATGCTTGGAAAGGCAAATTACTAGAGGACCTCTATCGCGCAACTCTGAGAGTATTAGGCGGTGCGAAACCAGATGCCAACTCAGAGCTAGCTCAACACCAAGAAGAGTCCAAAACCAAACTCCGTCTTTATGGCATTAACGATGAGTCCTATGAGGAGTTATGGAAACAATTAGATGTTGCATTCTTCCTCAGGCAAGACTCATCAGACATTGCTTGGTTAACTCGCCATCTTTATAACAAAGTAAATAGCGATGAGCCAATTGTAAGAGCAAGACTATCACCTATCGGCGAAGGTTTGCAGATAGCCGTCTATGTTAAAGACCAAGAAGATCTTTTTGCCAGAATCTGCGCCTACTTTGAAAGACATGGATTCTCAATTTGGGATGCCCGCATTCATACGACTCGCCATGGCTACGCTCTTGATACCTTCCAAATCTCTGGTAGTAATCTAGTTGATGAAGGCGGTAGTTATCGCGATCTCATTCAACTGGTTGAGTTTGAATTAACACAAGCATTAACAACCGCAGATCCACTACCCAACCCAAGCATGGGTCGCCTCTCTCGGCAGTCACGCACCTTCCCAATTCAACCGCGGGTTCACATGGTTCCAGATGACCGGGGTCGCTATTACACTCTGGCTCTCTCTGCGAGTGATCGTACAGGCCTGCTCTACACCATCTCTAGAGTGTTAGCCAAACATCAAGTATCGATTCATACAGCAAGGATTAACACTCTTGGTGAGCGAGTGGAAGACATTCTTCTTTTAGATGCTGCTAACTTGGGCAAGAATCCTAAGTTACAGATCCAGCTTGAGACAGAGTTGTTGGAAGCTTTAGGGGCTTAATCCCTTATTTCAATAAATCCAGCATTGCGGCTTCATCAATCACCGGTACGCCCAACTCTTCTGCCTTGGTGAGCTTGCTACCGGCATCTGTGCCCGCAACGACATAATCCGTCTTCTTAGAAACTGAGCCTGCCACTTTGGCACCTGCTTTTTCAAGGAGATCTTTAGCCTCATCTCTTGTGAGGGTTGGAAAAGTTCCCGTTAGGACAAATGTTTTGCCTGCTACTGCTGCACTAATGATTTTTTCCTCAACAGCAAGCTGCATTCCAGATGCGAGAAGTTGTTCAATCACCTCACGGTTATGTGCTTCTTCCATAAAACTCGTAATGGAGTCTGCTACTACTGGGCCAACGTCCTTCACAGTCAGCAGGTCCTCCATGCCGGCATCCATGAGGGCATGCATAGACTGATAGTGATTAGCCAAATCCTTTGCAGTAGTCTCGCCCACATGACGAATACCCAAAGCGAAGATAAATCGAGCTAGAGTGGTATTTCTGGATTGGTTAATTGCCCTAATCAAATTATCTGCCGACTTCTCGCCCATCCGCTCTAGATTTGCTAGGGCAGAAAATCCTAATCTATAGAGATCTGCTGGTGTTCTAACGAGATTTTGATCCACCAATTGATCCACAATCTTCTCACCTAGACCCTCAATATCAAGCGCCCTTCTATGAGCGAAGTGAATTAACGCTTGCTTACGTTGTGCACCACAAAATAATCCACCACTGCATCTCGCTACCGCCTCATCAGCTAAGCGCTCAATATGAGAATCACAAACCGGACAGCGGGTAGGCATGACAAACTCTAGCGCATCTATTGGTCGGCGATCTTTAATCACTGATACCACCTCAGGAATGACGTCTCCTGCCCTACGCACTGAAACAGTATCACCAATGCGCACATCCTTGCGCTTGACTTCATCTTCATTGTGCAACGTAGCATTGGTAACAGTGACACCGCCCACTTCAACTGGAGTTAGCCTTGCTACTGGAGTCATTGCACCTGTGCGTCCTACCTGTACATCAATTCCCAAAACAGTAGTCAAAGCCTCTTGTGCTGGATATTTATGTGCCAAGGCAAAACGTGGAGCCCTCGATACAAAGCCAAGCTTTGCTTGTTCTGCAAATGAATTGACTTTATAAACAACCCCATCAATGTCATATGGCAAGGAATCACGCTTAGCGCCAATCTCGTTATAGAAGGCTAAGATTTCATTTACGGAGTGCAGCACTTTACGCTCTGCACATACTGGCAAGCCTAATTCTGCATAAGCATTGAGCAATTCTTCATGTGTTTTGGGTAACCAAGACTGTGGCTCAAGGGCGCCCAGGCCATAGGCAAAGAAAGAAAGTGGTCTTTTGGCGGTGATCTTGGAATCTAGTTGGCGCAAGCTGCCTGCAGCAGCATTACGAGGATTGGCAAACTCTTTTTCACCTGTAGCTGCCGCTTGTTGATTCATTTTTTGGAAATCTTTGAGGTACATAAAGACTTCACCACGAACTTCTAAAACTTGAGGAATATGCTTACCTGTTAACTTCAGTGGAATAGCGCGAATAGTTTTGATATTTGCCGTAACGTCCTCGCCGCTGGCACCGTCGCCCCGGGTTGCTGCGGTGACCAATAAGCCATTTTCATAACGAAGGGAAATAGCTAAGCCATCAAACTTCAGCTCTCCAGCATAGGTCACATGATCTGCATGCAAAGCCTCTCGACAACGTCGATCAAAGGCAATCAGTTCTGCGTCCTCAAATGCGTTATTGAGTGAAAGCATCGGCACTTGATGGGTAACTGAATCAAATTCTTTTAAGGCTGCACCGCCCACTCTTTGAGAAAGTGACTCTGATGTTACCCACTCAGGGTGATTCGCTTCAATCTCCAATAACTCACGATAGAGTCGATCGTATTCAATATCAGGAAGGAGTGGATTATCTAAAACGTAATATGCATGCTCAAGACGGGCAAGCTCGGCTTGTAAAAATGCGTAACGCTCCGCTAAATTTGTCGGACTATTAGACGACAAGATAATTCCTTAACTAAATAGTCTGCTGGCTGTTGAAGAGCCTGCTGGAATGCCGTATCTCTCAAGATTGGCATAGAGCACATCCAAGTGCTGACGAATACTAATGACTGCTGCCTCGCTTAAATTAATTCCATTGTCATCAACCAAACGGCCATTGGCGACCTGAGCAATCTCAACACCCTCACCCAACATTCTTTCAAAGGCGCGATCATCTTGCCGCACCAAGGGAACTTCTAGAAGTAGTGTGAGTTGAGTAACAGGCTTATTGGGATCTAAGTCAGCGCTATTAAAGATGGATTTACCGTTACTGTGAAACTCATAATGCCTACCGTTACGAGCCAATTTGAATCCGCGTTGACGCATTAGGGCATCAAAATTGCCCCAAGGACAAGACTCATCAAACAGCACATTGATACTCAACTGAATATCGCTATCTGCCGCCATCACATCTAACTCTTTGGCACTTTCCAGCATAGTATTAACACTAGGCATATCTATTTGAGAACCCAAGGTATCAGCAAGCGCTTGTGCGCGAGAGCAAAAATCAGATAACTCTAAAACACCAATAGCGCCGCGACGGCTAGCTAACTGAATGGCGAGCTGGAGCTCAGAATAAGTTGATTCTGGCTTTAACTCTTCCCAGTCTTCAGCGGCATCTTGGTCAGCATTTAAGCCTTCACATATCCACCTTGCGGATGGCTTTCCATGCAAATCATTCCAAGCAGAAATTTCTGCCAAGATTTCTGCGCCGCTGATACTCTCATCAAACCGGAGTGTTATGACGCAATCAATACGAGGATCAATTACAAATTTTTCGGGAGTGCTTGTAGCGCTCGATAATGGTTCACCAAAACTAGGTTCTGCACGTACGCCAGCATCTGCAAAACCCTGCCCAAAACTGGGCTCACGAGCAAAACGCTCATCCGTAGCATATTGGTTCTGCTCTTTTGCCTTACGACGAGCACGTGAGTATTTGAAATTCAAGATTGCTACTGCAATCAAGATCAACAACCCAATTGCAGCCAAAGCAAATTGCAAATCAGACAGTCCCAGCATCGTCATGATTTGTTCTACGTACACTTAGGCAGCCTCCACCATTGAAACGGCTGAAGAAATGTCCACAGCAACAATGCGGGATACGCCTTGCTCTTGCATCGTGACACCAATCAGTTGATTAGCGATTTCCATAGTGATCTTGTTGTGCGAGATAAACAAAAACTGTGTCTTATCCGACATTTTGGCAACTAGCTGAGCATAGCGCAAGGTATTTGCATCATCTAATGGCGCATCCACCTCATCTAATAAGCAGAATGGGGCTGGGTTCAGGAGGAAAAGTGAGAAGACCAGAGCAATAGCAGTCAATGCTTTTTCACCGCCTGAGAGCAAGTAAATGCTGCTATTTTTCTTGCCTGGAGGTTGAGCCATCACCTGTACACCGGAGTCCAAAATCTCTTCACCAGTCATCACCAATTCTGCATGGCCACCACCAAACAGCTCGGGGAACAGTTTGCCAAAGTGGCTGTTTACTTGATCAAAAGTGCCTTGCAACAAATCGCGAGTCTCGGCATCGATCTTCGCAATAGCGTCAGTCAAAGTCTGCATTGCTTCATTCAAGTCAGCGGATTGGGCATCCAAGAATTGTTTACGCTCACGTGAGCTAGACAATTCATCAAGCGCGGCCATATTTACTGGGCCTAAAGACTGGATTTCTGTACTCAAACGATTGACTTCAGTTTGCAAAGCGCCTACTTTGAGGTCAGGACTGAAATTCGCTTCCAAAGCAATCAAGTCTGCTTCTGCATCCGCTAATAAAGTAGCAAATTGTTCGAAATTTAAACGAGCCGCTTGTTCACGCAGTTGCAAATCCACCACCTTGTCACGCATAGGCTGTAAGCTGCGCTCTACCTGCATACGCGCTTCATCCGCTTCACGCAATTGATGCAATAAGGCGTCTTGCTCAGTTCGGGCATTTGCCAAAGCAGCCTCACGAGCACTACGAGCAAGTAAAAGACCTTGTAATTTATCTTGCGCCTCTTCGTCACTTAAAGTCTCGAGCTCTTTAGTAGCTAGATCATGTTTATCTTGAATCTCCATGATCTGTGTGCGAGCCGTACTTTGATCACGCTGCAAGTCAGCAATGCGCTGTTGCAATGAGCGAGTTGCAAAAGCTGCCTCTTGTGCAGCCATCTCAGCAACCCGTAATGATTCACGCAAACGATCTCGCTCTTGAGTCGAGAGTTCTAATTTTTCTTGAGCAGTTGCCAGCGCTTCTTGGAAGCCTTGTTTAGACTCTTCCGATTGCGCTAACTCTTCATTAACCTGCTCTTGAGTCAGGCTTAGCTGCTCCCCTTGCTGGCGCAGCTCACTTAACTCGCCCTGAATTTGTGCGGCGCGTTGACTGTACTGCTCTTCAGCTTGCGTCAACTGCATTCTTTCAACTTCAAAACCATGCGCTTCTTGAACAGTTTGCTCAGCGTTGATACGGGCTTGTTCTGCTGCTTGATGCGCCGCTTGATAGTTAGCAACACATTGATCCAACTCACCTTGTAATTCACTTTGCATCAGTTTTTGAGCACGCAACTGCTTCTCGAGACTTTCCATCTCTTGAGCGCGAGCCAACATACCTGCTTGCTCAGAATCGGCGGCATATAGCTGAACACCAACACGACTAACTAAATGACCTTGTTGAGTTACGAACGCGCCACCTGCTGGTAATTTTTCACGACGATGCAATGCATCTTCCAAACTAGTAGCAATATAAATATTGTCTAACCACTCTTGCAGCACTGAAGTGAGTCTTGGTGCACCAGCGCTTTGAACGCGACTCAGTAAAGGCGTGAAATCTGCTGGGACTGTGGTGTGCGCAGGAGTAATCTCTTCTGTCAACAAAATAGCTAATCGGCTTGGAGGCGCGTCATTGGCCAATGCCAATGTTTCTTGGACGCTCTTTGCAGTAACTGCAGCCAGGCGTTCACGCAAGACTGACTCTAGAGCAGCTTCCCAGCCACTCTCCACCTTAAGTTCTTGCCAGAGACGCTTACTTTCTTTGAGGCCTTTACTTTCTAGCCAAGGACCAATTTTGCCTTGGGCTTGTACGCTTGCCTGCAACGCAGTTAAAGCAGTTAACTTTGCCTCAGTCTGTGCCAAATCTTGATTGGCAGCCTGAATTTTTTGTTGAGCAGTGTTGCGAGCTTCATCAGCAGCAGGCACACGTTGTTGCGTTTCACCAGCACGCTGCTTTGCTTCTTCCACTTTACGTTGCGCCATGGCATGACGATCAACCGCCATTTGCAAAGCTTCCGCATCGGGTCTACGCATTGCATCTAACTCACCTGTCAAGCGGGCTTCGCGCCCTTTGAGTTCATCAGATTGAGCTGACATTGCACGTATACGCTCACCCAAACTAGCAAGACGCTGTTCAATCGTTGCCAATGTCTCGCGCGCTTGATTCAAATCTCGTGAGGCAGTTTGATAAGTCTCTTCACAGCCTGGCATTTGGTCTTGCAAACCACTTAAGCCCGCCAATAAAGTCTGTTCTTTTTCAGAAGCTTCGCTTAACTCATATTCGGCAGTGCGTTGTGCCTGAGCAGCATCTGTTTCTTGCACAGTCCAACGTTGCAACTGTGCTTGTAAGTCTTGAGTTTGTTGTTGCAGGCGTTGACGCGCTTCTTGCACATAATGAATCTGTGACTCTACTTGACTGACATCAGAGTTCGTCTGATAAAGCTCGCCTTGCGCTTCAGATACCTTATCTTGCAATGCATATTGCTGAGTACGCATAGTCTCAAGCTCAGCCTCAGCGTGGCGTAGCTTAGCGGTCTGCTCTTCAAGCCCTACCTGAGTGTCCCGAATACCATTAGCATGGCGCTCTTGCTCTTTACCAGCCTCAGTTTGACGCACAAACCAAAGTAGCTGTTGCTGCGATTTCATCAGCGTTGAAAGCTCTGCATGTCGCTCAGCAACTGTAGCTTGTTTTTCTAAGCGAGTGAGCTGTTGGTCCAGCTCTCGCAAGATATCTTCAACACGCGTTAAGTTTTCAACAGTATCTTCTAAACGAGAGGCAGTTTCTTTACGACGTTCTTTGTATTTAGAAACTCCAGCCGCCTCTTCCAAGAACACACGCAACTCTTCTGGCTTTGATTCTAGGATGCGATTGATCGTGCCTTGACCAATAATGGCGTAGCCTCTTGGACCCATGCCGGTACCCAAGAAAATATCTTGAATATCTTTTCGACGAACAACTTGATTATTAACGTAATAACTCGAATTTCCATCACGAGTTAAAACGCGCTTAATACCTAATTCTGTGAAAGCGCCCCACTGTCCTTGAGCGCGTCCTTCTGTATTGTCAAAAATGAGTTCCACGCTAGCGCGGCCAGAAGGCTTACGTAATCCAGAACCATTAAAAATAACGTCCTGCATAGATTCACCGCGTAACTCACTCGCGCGGGATTCACCCAAAACCCAACGGACAGCATCAATAATGTTCGACTTTCCGCAACCGTTAGGGCCTACAACACCAATTAATTGGCCAGGCATTTCAAAATGGGTTGGGTCAACGAAAGACTTAAAGCCGGAAAGTTTGATGGATTTCAGTTGCACGGCGTACTTTGCAGGGAAAAAAGAGGGTTCAAATAAAGGGGTAAAAATTACATCTAAAGTGGGAAGATGATAGCAAGCTTGAGGCTACTTAGACGCCTTTTTGCCCCATCGATATAATGATAAATCTACCTCCAGGGACAAAATCCCTTAACAATCTGATAGTTAACTAAAAAGCATGAGCCAATCACCACAAAGCATCATCGAACAAGCCTGGGAAAACCGCGCCGACCTCTCACCTAATAGCGCTCCAGCAGACATCCGCGAGGCTGTAAATGCCGTCCTAGAGGGCCTAAATGCAGGCTCCATCCGCGTTGCTGAACGCCGCGATGTCGGCAAGTGGGAAGTAAATCAATGGGTTAAGAAAGCCGTTTTGCTCTCTTTCCGCCTAGAGGACAACAAACCCATGGGTGCTGGTGGGTATACCCAGTTCTACGACAAGGTTCCTAGTAAGTTTGAAAACTATACGGCAGCAGACTTTGCTGCTGGTGGCTTCCGTGTAGTTCCTCCTGCAATGGCCCGCCGCGGCTCATTTATTGGCAAAAATGCCGTTTTAATGCCCTCTTACGTCAATATTGGCGCTTATGTCGGCGAAGGTACCATGGTCGATACTTGGGCTACCGTTGGCTCTTGTGCCCAAATTGGTAAGAACGTACACCTCTCTGGTGGCGTTGGGATTGGTGGTGTTTTGGAGCCAATTCAGGCTGGTCCTGTGATTATTGAAGACAACTGCTTTATTGGCGCCCGTTCTGAGGTCGTCGAAGGGGTTGTTATTGAAGAAAATGCTGTTCTCTCCATGGGCGTCTATATTGGCCAAAGTACCAAAATTTATGACCGAGAGACTGGCGAAGTACATTACGGTCGCGTTCCTGCAGGCTCAGTAGTGGTTCCAGGCTCCCTACCTTCCGCTTGTGGCAAATACAGTTTGTATGCTGCCATCATCGTGAAGAAGGTGGATGCCCAAACCAGGGCTAAGACGGCCATCAACGAACTTCTCCGCGACTAAGCAAACTATTTATGAGCGCCACTCTCGAGCTAACTGAAGCTCTCATCTCCTGCCATTCTGTTACGCCAGCTGATGGTGGCTGCCAAGATTTGATTGCAAAGCGTCTTCAAGCGATCGGCTTTCATACCGAGAGTGTTGTGAGTGGACCCGATCACTTTCAAGTGACCAACTTGTGGGCAATCAAAAAAGGGAAGGCGGGCGATCAAGGCAAGGTACTTGTGTTTGCTGGTCATACTGATGTCGTACCAACAGGTCCCTTGGAAAAGTGGACGAGCAATCCATTCGCTCCTACTATTCGTGACGGCATGCTTTATGGCCGTGGTGCTGCGGATATGAAAACCTCTTTAGCAGGTTTTGTTGTAGCTACCGAAGAGTTTGTCACCACCCATCCTGATCACGAGGGATCAATCGCCTTTTTAATTACGAGCGATGAAGAGGGCCCTGCCAATGATGGCACTGTCATTATGTGTGAGCGCCTACAAAAGCATGGTCAGCGCCTAGATTATTGTGTGATCGGCGAGCCAACTTCGGTTGATCAACTAGGCGACATGATTAAGAATGGTCGTCGCGGCTCTTTATCCGGCAAGCTCAAAGTTAAAGGTATTCAGGCGCATATTGCCTACCCTCACTTAGGCAAGAATCCAATTCACCTTTCCGCTCCAGCGATTACCGCTTTAGTAGAAACTGAGTGGGATAAAGGTAATGAGTATTTTCAGCCGACAAGCTTTCAAATCTCTAACGTTCATGCAGGCACTGGCGCAAACAATGTTATTCCCGGTGAATTGGTGGTCGATTTCAATTTCCGCTTTTCAACTGAGAGCAAACCAGAGCAGCTGCGCGAACGTCTTGAAACTATCCTCAAAAATGCTGGCTTAGATTTTGAAATCGATTGGGTCTTAGGTGGTAGTCCCTTTATCACTGGCGATGGCGATCTTGCGGGCGCACTGCGCAAGGCGATCAAATCAGAAACTCAAGTAGATACCGTGCTATCGACCACTGGTGGAACAAGTGATGGACGCTTTATTGCCAAAGTCTGCAAAGAGGTTGTAGAGTTTGGCCCACTCAATGCCACTAGCCACAAAATCGACGAGTGTGTGATTGTGGAAGATGTTGAGCCCCTCAAAAATATTTATCGCAAAACGCTTGAGCAACTGATTGCTTAAGCTAGCTACCGCCCCTCTCTCTTAATACACAACTTATCCATCATGGACCCTGAGCCTTCTCCAGCCCTTACAGTTAATCAGTGCATTGATCAGATCGCACAGAAATTAGAAGCAGCAAATTTGCATTATGGGCATGGGGCCATCGACGCGCAAAGCGAAGCCTTGTGGATTGCGAGTAAACAAATTGATCTCAGCCCTGCGGAAGCCTTAGAACATCTAGAGCAAACACTCTCCAGTGATCAATATCAAAAAGCCCTGGCGGTTACCGAAGAAAGAATTGCCTCCCGTAAACCCCTAGCCTATATCTTGGGAGAAGCATGGCTAATGGGTGTGCCATTCTTTTGCAGCGAACAAAGTATTGTTCCGCGCTCTTGGATTGCAGAGCTCATTGTGGATGGCTCACTTGAGCCATGGCTCCCAGCAGATGGCAAAGCCCTAGACCTATGCACTGGCAACGGCTCCCTTGCAATCTTGCTTGCACTCTCTTGTCCAGATATTCATGTGAGTGCTTGCGATATCAGCATGCCAGCCCTCTCCGTTGCAGCACGTAACCTCGATCGTCACGGCTTGAACTCCCAAGTAGAACTTTTGGATGGTGATCTTTGGGATGCTCTACCTGAGCCCAATGAAGATAATCTATTCGATCTCATTATTTGCAACCCACCGTATGTAAATTCCACGTCGATGAATGCACTTCCAGCTGAATATCATGCTGAGCCAGTCCTTGCTCTAGCAGGCGGTGATGATGGCATGGATCTCATTCGGCGAATCATTGCGCAAGCCCCTGAATATCTTTCGGAACGTGGCGCCATTTTGATTGAAATTGGTAATGAGTATGAGAACTTCAAAAAGGCCTTCCCACAAATTCCGGTAATCTGGATGGAAGTTTCTGCCGGCGAAGAGCAAGTACTTTTAATACAGGCCGAAGACCTGAGATAGATCAAGTAAGAGTTAACTGAGCTCAGCCGCCGCTGCGATGGCTTGATCAATGCGCTCTACTGGAATGACTTTTAAGCCTGGAATTTTAGACTTAGGCATATTCGCTTTTGGAATAATCGCCACAGTAAATCCAAGTTTTGCAGCCTCTTTTAAGCGCTCTTGACCACGTGGGCATGGACGTATTTCCCCAGCCAATCCAACTTCACCAAACACAATGAGCTCTTTAGGGAGTGCACGATTACGAATCGATGATTGAATAGCTAAGAGCACAGCCAAGTCTGCTGCTGGCTCAGAAATCTTCACGCCACCCACCGCATTTAAGAACACGTCTTGATCAAAGCAAGCCACCCCAGCATGGCGATGCAGTACCGCCAAGAGCATTGCTAGACGCGCCTGCTCCAAACCAACCGCCAAACGACGTGGGTTAGGAACATGCGCTGTATCTACCAGCGCCTGAATTTCTACTAAGAGCGGTCTACTACCTTCTTGCGTAACCAATACGCAGGCACCTGGCACCATCTGCTCATGTTGAGATAAGAAAATTGCAGATGGATTGGTGACGCCACGAAGACCTTTTTCAGTCATCGCAAATACACCGAGCTCATTGACTGCGCCAAAGCGATTCTTAATGGATCGTACCAAGCGAAACGAGGAGTGCGTATCACCCTCGAAGTACAACACGGTATCAACAATATGCTCCAAAACACGTGGTCCAGCTAAGTGCCCATCTTTGGTGACATGACCCACCATTAATACACAGATGCCGCTAGATTTAGCCGCTCTTGTTAATTGAGCAGCGCACTCTCTGACTTGTGCTACAGAGCCAGGAGCTGAACTGAGCACCTCGGAGTAGAGAGTTTGTATAGAGTCCACCACCAATACTTGTGGCTTTACGGTATCCATAATGGAGATCAGTTTCTCCAACTGAATCTCTGCCAACACTTCGAGTTGGGGCGCATTCAATGCAATCCGTTTTGCGCGCAGAGCAATTTGTGCCGCAGACTCTTCACCACTGCTGTAAAGTACATTCATACCGGAAGCGCTCATCTCTGCAAGCGCTTGCAGCAAGAGTGTTGACTTACCGATACCCGGATCACCGCCCAGCAATACCACGCCGCCTGGAACTAAGCCACCACCCAATACTCGATCGAACTCTTCTACGCCAGTACTGAATCGCGGCAAATCCTCAGCAGTAATGGCGGATAGTTTTTGTCTTGGTAATGATTGAGCCAACCCTTGAAAACGCGCATTCGAGGTCGTCTCTGGTAAGCCCTCTTCCATCGTGTTCCAAGCCTGACAAGATGGGCACTGGCCCTGCCATTTTGCAGAGGTGCCGCCACAAGATTGGCAGATGTAAACCGTTTTGACTTTAGCCAAGGGGTACCTAATAAATGAGATTGATACGAATGTAATTAATCGAGCTGAGTGCCAGCTTTATTCTCTTGTGCACGTTTAGGCGCATCTTTACGACGTTGCTCCAAATCAGCCGCCCTCGCCGCTGCCGCTTTTTGCTTTTCATCGAACTCGCGTTGATTATCAACCCGCTCAGCAACTTTTTCTGGGGAGGCACGTTCCGCTATTCGCTTTTGATCATCCTGATCTTTAATGCTCTTACGTAGATTACGTTGTACCTCATGCAAGGCGCGCTCTTGCTCGCTGATCGGATCAATCTCTTTACGGTACTCAGCTCTTGCACTACGCAGACAATAATTCACCCAGTAATTTTGATAGCACTCAGAAGAGGCTTTACCCCAACGATACTTAGCCCAGTCGCGTTGGAGCTCTAACTCTTGCTCTATCTTGTCTAATTTCTTAAGCTCAGCATCTTCCGCTGGAGTGGCTAAAGCAAGTCCACCAACAGTAGTGCTGAATAAAAATATTGCTGAGAATATTTTTAAGTAAGAAAAAATATCTTTCCTCAAATTTCCACCTTGGCACCCAACTCAACCAAACGGTTCGCTGGAATTTTGAAGAAATCCGATTGACGACCTGCATTTTGATACATCCAAGCAAACAAACGCTCACGCCAAATAGCCATACCAGGCAAGCTAGTAGGAACAATCGTATCTTTTGAAAGAAAGAAGGAAGTGTTCATCAAATCAAATTTCAAATCAAACTGACTTTCAAGCAAGGCCAAAATTTGATTAGCATCCGGAGTTTCTTTAAATCCGTAAACTGCGCGCACCACATAAATATTTGGACCCAACTCTTTCAGAGTAAGCCTTTGGTCATCATTTACATAAGGCACATCCCAAATACTGCACTTGAGGAAAAAGACTCGATCATGCAGGATATGGTTATGTTTGAGGTTATGTAAAAAAGAGACTGGAAGGTAGTCCACATGGGCAGTGAGGAAAATAGCAGTGCCCTCAACGCGATGTGGCGGATTCTGTAATAGGCTAGTGATAAAAGTATCGAGTCGAATTCCCTCGTCGAGCACGCGTTTGCGAACAATTTGACGGCCCTGGTACCAAGTCATCATCAACAAGAAGCAGATCGAAGCAATCGCTACTGGGAACCAACCACCCTCAAGCAACTTGACAAGATTGGCAGTGAAGAAGCCAATATCAATGATTAAGAAGCAGCTGATAATGATGGCTACCAAAATGGAATTCCATTTCCATAAGGCCTTCATCACTACCGCAGCCAACAAAGTGGTCAGGAGCATTGTGGTTGATACCGCGACACCATAGGCATTCGCCAAGTTTTCTGACTTCTTGAAAGCCAAAACAATACCAATCACAACAAAGCAAAGCACCCAATTAATAAAGGGAACATAAATCTGCCCTTTTTCTTTATCTGAAGTGAATGCGATCTTCATGCGCGGCAAAAAGCCAAGCAAAATAGCTTCACTTGTCATCGAATAAGCCCCAGAGATACAGGCCTGAGAGGCAATGACTGTAGCCAGGGTTGCCAATACAACCAATGCAAAAGTATAGGATTCTGGAACCATCATAAAAAATGGGTTTGCAACTGTCTCCGGGTGAGCTAAAAGCATTGCTCCTTGACCAAAGTAATTAATCAGTAAGCAAGGCATTACTAATAAGAACCAGCCGTACTTGATTGGGCGAATGCCAAAGTGCCCCATATCAGCATACAAAGCCTCAGCGCCGGTAAGAACCAAAAAGATCGATCCGGTGACTGCAAAAGCAACCCCTGCATCCTGCGTCATGAATTTAAATGCATGAATCGGATTTAAAGCAGCAATAATTTGCGGTGCATCCTGAATTTGATTAAAGCCCATCAAAGCCAGGGAAGCAAACCAAACCAACATGACGGGACCAAACAGCGCACCTACTACTGAAGTCCCTTTTTTCTCGAATAAAAATAGGCACAACAAAATCCCAATCGTGATGGGAAGTACGTAGGGGATAAAACTATCAGATACCACTGTGGTGCCCTCGATAGCAGAGAGAACAGAAATGGCAGGCGTAATGACGGCATCACCATAAAAAAGACAGGCACCCAAAACGCCAACAATCATGATCACAATGGATCGCTTGGAGTTAGTCTTAGCAGTTCGCAAAGCCAGCGCCATGAGAGACAGAATGCCACCCTCGCCATGGTTATTTGCCCGCATCACAAACAATAAATACTTAAGCGATACCACCAAAATAAATGACCAAAAAATCATAGAGATGACACCAAAGATGGAATCGGGTGTCATCGGAATGCCGTTTTGAGGATCAAAGCAAACCTTTAAAGCATAGAGCGGACTAGTGCCAATATCGCCGAACACAATACCAATTGCGCCAAGTGCCAATGTCGCCAAGCCACCTTTCTGATGATGATCTGAACCTTGTATATCAACAGGGCGTAATATTTCTGATTGTGAAAATTCAGGATTGCTAACTGACATGAATGATCCTTGTGTGGGCTAAATATTCAACATATTGCGTGGCAATATGTTACTCCTTATAAGTGGCTATTAAATTTGCAATTTCTACTTAAAAACCGCTTATTTATGCGTCTTTTGCAGGAATACCTCGACAGAGAGGGTCAAAAAATGGTAGAATTTCAGCTTCAGACGCGGGGTGGAGCAGTCTGGCAGCTCGTCGGGCTCATAACCCGAAGGTCGTAGGTTCAAATCCTGCCCCCGCAACCAGTAATTCAGTACTAAGCCCTTATTTTTTAAGGGCTTTTTGCTTTTTTGGCTATTTAGAACTGCTCTACTTCTAAAGCATTAGTCGAGTGACCACCTTCAACTATAGAAGTTGCCAACGCCCCTGCTTGAGGCAATAGGTTTTCTGCAAAGAAACGAGCCGTCGCTATCTTGGTGTTGTAGAAAACGGTGTCACTGTCACGCAGACGCTCTGCAGCCAATAAGGCACGTGCCATTTGCCATGCACCCAGAACCAGGCCAGATAAACGCAGATAAGCAAAGCTACCGGCATATACGGCTTTGGTATCGCTCTTCGCATTTGCCAAGATATAGGCTACAGCCGCTTCAAATGCAACACGTCCTGCGGTCAATTGCTTGAGAACCGCCATTGCATCTGGAGTACCGCTGGCTGCCAGTGCTTTTTCAGTTTCAGCAATTCTTTGTGAAAGTAATTTTGCAGTTGCCCCGCCATCGCGAACTGTTTTTCTGCCAACCAAATCATTTGCCTGGATCGCAGTAGTACCTTCATAGATTGTCAAAATGCGGGCATCACGATAATGCTGTGCGGCACCCGTCTCTTCAATGAACCCCATGCCGCCATGAACTTGCACACCTAGGCTGGCAACTTCAATCGACATCTCGGTTGAGAAGCCCTTGACGATCGGCACCAAGAATTCATATATGGATTGATTGGATTTACGAACGTCCTCATCAGGCGCAGCGTGTTGCGCATCATATGCAGCAGCAGCGTAATACGCTAAGGCACGAGAAGCCTCTACATAAGCACGCATCGTCATCAACATGCGCTTGACATCCGGCTGATGGATGATTGCGACAGGGCCGTCAGACCCAGCTAAATCACGACTTTGTACGCGATCCTTCGCGTATTGCACTGCCTTTTGATAAGCTCGCTCTGCAACGGCAATGCCTTGCATGCCTACCGCAAAACGAGCAGCATTCATCATGACGAACATGTATTCGAGGCCACGATTTTCTTCGCCAACTAAATAGCCAATTGCGCCACCATGATCACCAAACTGCAGTACAGCTGTTGGGCTCGCCTTGATGCCAAGCTTATGCTCAATCGAGATGCAATGAACATCATTACGCTCTCCCAATGAACCATCAGCGTTCACTAAAAACTTAGGCACGACAAATAGAGAAATTCCTTTAACACCCTCAGGGGCATCTGGTGTCCTAGCCAACACCAAATGAATAATATTCTTAGCCATATCGTGCTCACCATAGGTGATATAGATCTTGGTGCCAAATATCTTAAAAGCCCCGTTGCCCTCAGGCACCGCTTTAGAACGCACCATCGATAAATCAGAACCCGCTTGTGGTTCAGTTAAGCACATGGACCCGGTCCACTCACCAGCGATCATGCTCGGCACAAATTGCTCTTGTAACTCTGGGCTTGCAGCAGTCAACAAGGCTTCAATTGCGCCGTCAGTCAACATCGGGCATAAAGCAAAGGACAGGCTAGCAGAATGGACCATCTCAAAACAGGCAGTCGCAATGAGTTTTGGAAGGCCTTGGCCACCAAACTCCGCAGGATGAATAACGCCCTGCCACCCAGCAGAACCAAATTGCTCAAACGCCTCTTTAAAACCAGGAGTGGTTGTGACAACACCATCTTTTAGTGAACTAGGCTTTTGATCACCAATCCAGTTCAGCGGTGCGACCACGTCTTGATTGAACTTGGCGGATTCTTCCAAGATGGCTGGCGCTAAATCAACATCAGCACCTGCCTCTGCATAGGAAGGGTAAGCCACTACTTCAGATAGCCCCGCTAATTCATTCATTACGAACAACATATCTTTAACGGGGGCTACGTATGGCATTACTGCTCCTATGATTTGAGATCAATCAGCAATTGAAAATTACGAGAGGGCATTCGTTAGCTCAGGCACAGCAGTGAAAAGATCGGCAACTAAACCATAATCAGCTACACCAAAAATAGGAGCCTCTGGGTCTTTATTGATTGCTACGATGACCTTGGAATCCTTCATGCCAGCTAGGTGCTGGATCGCACCAGAGATGCCAACAGCCACATACAGTTGTGGGGCAACAATCTTGCCTGTTTGGCCAACCTGATAATCATTAGGAACATAACCAGCATCGACCGCAGCACGTGAAGCACCTAAGGCTGCGCCAAGTTTGTCAGCCAATGGAACAACCAGCTCTTGATATTTCTCACCCGAACCTAAACCACGTCCGCCCGAGACAATAATTTTGGCTGCAGTCAGCTCTGGGCGATCTGATTTAGTGAGTTCACGACCTACAAATGAGGATTTACCAGCACTTTGTGCAACGGCTGCTTTTTCAATAGCAGCAGATCCGCCAGTAGCTGCGACTGGGTCAAAACCGGTAGTGCGAACAGTGATGATCTTTACTGGGTCACTAGATTGGACGGTAGCGATAGCATTACCCGCGTAGATAGGACGCTCAAAAGTATCTGGTGAGACTACTTTAGTGATGTCTGATAACTGGGCCACATCTAACTTTGCCGCCACTCTAGGAAGCACGTTCTTACCGCCAGCAGTTGCTGGGGCCAAGATATGGCTATAGCCGCTTGCAAGCGAGAGAATCTGCGCCGTTAAAGGTTCAGCTAATTGATCCGCTAAAGCAGAATCATCTATTTGAATGACCTTACGCACACCAACGATTTGCGCTGCAGCGGCTGCAGCAGCATCTGATCCATTGCCAGCAATCAGCACATCCACCTCAGGGGAGCACTGCAACGCAGCAGCAACCGCATTTAAAGTTGCTGCTTTTAAGGATTGATTGTTGTGTTCAGCAATTACAAGAGCAGCCATTTAAATCACCTTCGCTTCATTTTTGAGTTTCTCTACAAGGGCTGCAACATCTGCAACCATGACACCGGCACTACGCTTTGGTGGCTCTTCAACTTTGAGAGTCTTTAAGCGCGGGGCAATATCGACGCCAAGCTCTTCAGGCTTAACGATGTCAATCGCTTTCTTCTTGGCTTTCATAATGTTGGGCAGGGTCACGTAACGTGGCTCATTGAGACGTAAGTCAGTAGTGATGACTGCAGGTAACGTGAGGGCAATCGTCTCTAGACCGCTATCCACTTCACGGGTCACGGTGGCTTTGCCATCGGCAATGACTACCTTGGAAGCAAAGGTTGCTTGTGGAACATCCAAAAGACTGGCTAACATCTGACCAGTTTGATTACTATCGTCATCAATTGCTTGCTTACCAAGAATGATGATCTGAGCCTGTTCTTTCTCGGAAAGGGCCTTGAGGATTTTGGCAACGGCTAAAGGCTGTAACTCAGCGTCAGTCTCCACCAAAATAGCGCGGTCCGCACCAATCGCCATTGCTGTTCGTAAAGTTTCCTGACATTGAGTCACACCTGCGCTAACAACCACCACTTCAGTTGCTACGCCAGCTTCTTTAAGGCGTACTGCTTCTTCAACTGCGATCTCATCAAAGGGGTTCATACTCATTTTGACGTTAGCAATATCGACGCCAGAATTATCTGACTTCACTCGAACTTTGACGTTGTAATCAACAACACGTTTAACCGCAACTAAGATCTTCATCTGACTTTCACAATCCTCAATCTTTACAAAAACACGATTTGTTTAAAAACTCGGGAAACCACTATTTTACCGCCCTCACCACTGACCTAGACATCAATAGCGGTGGCTGAGCCTGCCTGCTTACGAAGCTCAAATTTCTGAATTTTTCCGGTAGAGGTCTTTGGAAGCTCCCCAAAAACAATTGCCCTGGGCACCTTAAAGCCAGCCAAGTGCTGTTTGCAATGGGCGATGATGTCCTCTGGAGTAACCTGGAAGCCTGGCTTGATCTCCAAAAAGGCGCAAGGGGTTTCTCCCCACTTCGGATCCGGCTTCGCCACCACTGCGGCAGCAATTACCGCTGGATGACGATAGAGTACATCCTCCACTTCAACAGAAGAAATATTTTCTCCGCCAGAAATAATGATGTCTTTGCTGCGGTCTTTCATCTTCACATAGCCGTCAGGATTCATGACCGCTAAATCGCCAGAATGAAACCAGCCACCTTCAAATGCCTCTTTGGTTGCCTTTTCGTTTTTAAGATAACCCTTCATCGCAATATTGCCCTTAAACATAATCTCACCCATGGTTTCTCCATCAGCAGGAACGGGCTGCATTGTTTCAGGGTCAAGCACAGCGATTGCTTGTTGCATGTGGTAACGAACACCTTGACGCGCATTCAAACGAGCGCGCTCACTAATATCTACATCATTCCACTCGTCTTGCTTTACACATACTGCGGCAGGACCATATACCTCGGTCAAACCATAGACGTGTGTTAAATCAAATCCTAACTTTTCCATACCTTCAATAATGGAGGCAGGGGGCGCAGCTCCAGCAATCAAGCCCTTCACGCCCGCTGGCACTCCTTCTTTGAGCTCATCGGGAGCATTGACCAAAAGGTTATGTACGATCGGCGCCGCGCAGTAATGTGTGACGTCATGCTCTTTAATTGCTGCAAATATATGTTGTGCATCAACACGACGCAAGCAAACATTGACCCCGGCACGAGCAGCAATTGTCCATGGGAAACACCAGCCATTGCAATGAAACATTGGCAGAGTCCACAAGTACACGGGATGCTTATTGATATCCCAATCCAAAATGTTCGAAACTGCATTAATGGCAGCGCCACGATGGTGATACACCACCCCTTTAGGATTGCCGGTAGTGCCAGAGGTGTAATTCAAACAGATTGCTTGCCATTCATCTGCAGGCACTTGCCACGCAAATTGTGGGTCACCTTCTGCCAGTAATTGTTCGTAAGTCAACTTGCCTAACTTATCGCCAGATACGTCATATTCCTTTTCTTCAACATCAATTACTAGAAACTCACGACCAGTTTCCTGCTTGGCGATCTCAAGTGCTTTTTTCATCACTCCGGAAAACTCCGGATCCACAATGACTACTTTTGCCTCGCCATGATTGAGCATAAAAGCAATGGATTCTGGATCCAAGCGAGTATTTAAGGCATTTAATACTGCCCCCGCCATTGGGATGCCAAAGTGCGCCTCGACCATGGGTGGCGTGTTGGGCAACATTACAGCAACCGTATCTCCAAGACCAATGCCATGCTTTTGCAAGGCGCTAGCTAGGCGACGGCAGCGTTCATACGTTTGTGACCATGTTTGACGCAACTTGCCATGAATCACCGCAACCTTCTTTGGATAGATCTGAGCAGATCTCTCTAAAAACAATAGCGGAGTAATTGGAGTGTAGTTAGCAGAATTACGCTCTAAACCTTGTTCATAAATATTTGCCATCATCTACTTTCAATAACACTACTTTTAAATATCAGCCAATGCTCTAACGTGAGCAACGACGCTACGCCCTAAGGCAGATAAGTTATAACCACCCTCTAAGCAACTCACAATCCGGTTATTAGCGTACTGATGTGCGATTTCTTTCAAGCGCTTGGTGATCCATACATAATCATCCTCGACCAAACCCATTTGACCCAAGTCATCTTCGCGATGAGCATCGAAGCCAGCTGAAATAATGATCAGTTGCGGTTCAAAATTGCGTAAAGCTGGTAACCACTTTTCTTCAACAATCGAGCGCACAACATCACCGCGAGTTGCCGCTGGCAAGGGCACGTTGACCATATTATTGGCGTGATCGAGTCCGCTATAAGGATAAAAAGGGTGCTGGAAAAAACTGCACATCATGACATTAGGGTCATTGAAAAATGCTGCTTCAGTGCCGTTGCCATGGTGCACATCAAAATCGATAATTGCTACACGCTCAATGCCATATTCTTCCATTGCATACCGGGCAGCGATGGCAACGTTGTCAAATAAACAAAAGCCCATTGAACGGGTTGGCTCAGCATGATGGCCAGGAGGTCTTACTGCGCAAAAGACGTTCTCAACCTCACCTTTCATGACTGCATCCACGCCAGCAATTGCAGCACCAGCTGCGCGTAATGCAGCTTGCCAAGTGTGTGGATTCATAATCGTATCGCCATCCAACATGGAATAACCACTTTGGGGGGCCTGCTCTTTGACAAAAGCAATATGGTCAGGGCTATGCACTAACTCGAGCTGATCTTCGCTTGCTAAGGGCGCATCCAGGTGCCGCACAAAGCGATCTACCCCACTACGAATCATCTGGTCATTGATTGCCTGAATCCGCTCAGGGCATTCTGGATGATGACTTCCCATCTCATGTTTCAGAAAATCGGGATGAGTTATGTATCCTGTTGTCATTAGTTGTAATCCTCAATAGCAAAACTGTCGTTTTTATAATCTAATTAATTGTGCTTAATTCTCTACAACCCATATCCTTGCGTATGCGCTTTCGTGTCTCCTGCCTACTTTTAGCGCTTGCTCTTGGGGCCTGCTCTAGCGCCCCCACACAGCAAAGCAATACCCAACAGCTCATCGTAAACCAAGCCGATGATGCAGCCACTGAAGCCAGTTATAGCCAAAATCTGAAGGCCTTACTGAGCCAAGTTTCTCAAACTCAAGAAATCCCCCTACAGACCCTAGAAAATGGCTTCTTAGATGCTAAAACGATTCCTTCAATACGCAAATTGGTATTACCCCCATCGGGTACCTTTAAAAAGAACTGGCTGGTTTACCGCAAGCGCTTCGTTGAGCCTATACGCCTGAAAGCCGGAAAGGTCTTTTGGGATGAAAACCAAACTTTTTTAAGCCAAGTAGAGCAAGATTCTGGCGTGCCTGCTGAGATCATTGTGGCCATTATCGGAATTGAGACCATTTATGGACGCCAAACGGGTGGTTTTAGGGTCAAAGATGTTTTATCTACCCTAGCCTTTAGCTATCCAGATACGCCCAATAAGCCTGCCCGAGAACAACTATTTAAAGATCAACTCCAAGAACTCATTCTGATGTGCTGGACTGACGCTGGCGGCAAATTGCCCGCTCAAAACAGAAGTCAGGGTCTCAATGCTGCTCGCTTTAATTCCTGCCTCAATCAAAACAGCTCCTACGCTGGAGCCATCGGGTTGCCACAATTTATGCCAAGCAGTATTCGGAGCTTTGCAGTCGACGGTGATGGTGATGGTCATATCGATCTTAAGCAAAGTCCTAAAGATGCGATTACTAGTGTCGCTAACTTTATGAAGAAGCATGGCTGGCAAGCGGGCATGCCGATCTCTTTTCCGGTGCAAGAAAATGGCATAGCTGCCGCAAAAAAATTGGCTGACGGGGAGCCTCAGCTCAAATATACCATTGCAGAACTCGTTGAAAAAGGCATCCTGTTACCGCAACAAGGAGACCTGCAGCGTGGCGGCGTAGAGCCCCAAAGCAAGGCATTGATTGTGGATCTACCTTATCCCGATAAAGATGGGATCGATCAAGCACAGTACTTTGTGGGTTTAAATAACTTCTTAACAATTGTGCAATACAACCGGAGTTACTTTTATGCACAAAGCGTAGCAGAGTTTGCTGAAGCCTTAGGATATAAAAATCAAAGTGTAGTACTCGTTAATGGACCAGCAAAAATGGTTGATCCCAAAAGCGTTGCAGAAAAATCAAAGGCAAAAGCCAAAAAGTCTAGCGCTAAGAAAAAGTCAAAAACGAGTTAAGTAAACTCAATCGATAAGTTAGGCAGGAAAGACGCCGGTAGATAAGTAACGATCACCACGATCGCACACAATAAAGACGATCGTGGCGTTTTCAACTTGGCGAGCAATACGCAAGGCCACCACTAGCGCACCTCCTGCGGAGATACCACAAAAGATACCTTCTTCAGCGGCCAAGCGCCTTGCCATATCTTCGGCATCCGCTTGTGTCACATACTCAATACGATCTACTCGATCGCCTTGGTAAATCTTCGGCAAATACTCTGGTGCCCATTTGCGAATACCGGGTATCTGAGAGCCCTCTTCTGGCTGAGCGCCAATAATCTGAATCTCCGGGTTCATGGACTTCAGGTAAGTTGATACACCCGTGATTGTTCCCGTAGTACCCATCGCAGAAACAAAATGGGTTACCTGACCATCGGTATCGCGCCAAATCTCTGGACCAGTTGTTTCAATATGAGCACGTGGATTATCTGCATTAGCAAACTGATCAAGCAATCGACCGCGACCTTCACGTTGAAGCTGCATGGCATAGTCTCTAGCAAATTCCATACCTCCAGAGGCGGCAGTCAGAATTAATTCTGCGCCATAAGCAGCCATACTTTGGCGACGCTCAATACTTTGACTTTCAGGCATTACCAATATCATCTTGTAGCCCAGCATTGCAGCTGTCATTGCCAAAGCAATTCCAGTATTACCGCTAGTTGCTTCGATTAAGGTATCACCAGGTTTAATTTCGCCACGCTCTTGGGCACGCGTGATCATCGACAGCGCAGGTCGGTCCTTAACCGACCCGGCTGGGTTATTACCCTCTAACTTACCCAAGATCACATTATTTCGATTCTCGTTTTCCAAACCGGGAATACGCTGCAAACGCACCAAAGGCGTATTGCCGACTGTTTGTGAAATCGTTAGGTAAGAAGGTCTGCTCATGAGCTCATTTTAGCCATAAGCAAGCCTATGCTCTGAAGGGCTTAATTTCGGCGCTGTGATGTCGGACGCTCTTGCTGATTGCGATTAACAGCTTGATTACGCGAATTGCGTCTACTAGAGGCACTGCCCTCTTTCTTGGTGCGCCCATTTGGTTCCCGAAAAGAGCTAGGGGCTTCGATCGTTAAACCGTTATCCACCATCTTTTCGACTGATCTCATACCAATGCCACGTACGCGTTTTTGCAGATCATTGGCATCTTGAAAATGTCCACCATCCGTACGCTCTGTAATGATTGTTTTTGCCTTTGATGGACCAATTCCTTTGATACTCTCCAGCTCTGACTGTGTAGCGGTATTAACATTGATCGGTGAGGCATTGGCCAATCCTAAAGAAGCAATCGCCAGAACTGCTGATACCAAGGCTGATCTAATGAAGCCCATACTTCTGATATTGAAACTTTTTGTCATACATTCTCCGTAGTAAATAAAAAATCCACGAACACAAAGTGCGCGTGGATCGTTTACAACGAAGGGATTAATTTTAAGTTGACGGGCTTACAGTGGGTTGGCTAGAAAACCAGAATTTGCCTCCAACCACTCAATATAACGTCCTACACCTTGCTCAACATTTAAGAAGGGCTCTGTGTAGCCAGCAGCACGCAGCTTTGTTAGATCCGCTTGAGTGAAGCACTGGTATTTGCCTTTGAGCGCCTCCGGGAATGGGATGTATTCAATCACCTTTTCTTTTACCAACTCTTGCAGGGTTGCCGCTTGGGCCTTATCTAGCTTACGCATAGTATTTGCTACTGCATGCGCCACATCATTAAAGGGTTGTGCGCGACCACTGCCTAAATTAAAGATGCCACTGATTTCAGGATGCTCTAGGAAGAAGAGATTTACTTTAACTACGTCCTCTACAGAAACAAAGTCACGGCTCTGCTCTCCGGCAGCATAGCCGCCATATTCACCAAATAGCTTTACATGGCCATTGGCTATGTACTGATGATATTGATGGAATGCAACTGATGCCATGCGACCTTTGTGTGATTCACGGGGTCCATAGACATTGAAGTAACGGAATCCCACCACTTGCGCTGTGTTGGCATTTTCAGAAAAACGCTTTCGCATCACCTGATCAAATAAGAATTTGGAGTAACCATAGATATTAAGTGGCTTCTCATGCTCACGACTCTCCACAAACACATCGGAGCCACCATAAGTAGCTGCTGAAGATGCATACAGAAGCTGAACTTTTTGAGCCGTACAAATATCGAGCAAATCCATGGTGTAGCGATAGTTATTCGCCATCATAAAGATGCCATCAGTTTCCATGGTGTCGGAGCAAGCCCCTTCATGAAACACAGCTTTTACCTTGCCTAAACGACCACTTCTGAAGACTTCTAGAAATTCATCTTTATCGAGATAGTCAACGATATCTAGATCGGCTAGATTACGATACTTATCTGCAGGACGTAAGTCATCAACTGCAATGATATTTTTCTCGCCACGCGCATTGAGCGCTTGAACAATATTTGCGCCAATAAAACCGGCAGCGCCAGTTACGATAATAGTCACTGTAATTCCTCTGAAGTAACGGTAGCAGTACCCAACTTACCAACCACAATACCACCAGCCCGATTAGCTAATGCCATCGCTTTTTCTAAAGGCCACTTAGCGGCTAATGCTACAGCCAAAGTTGCAATCACTGTATCCCCAGCACCAGAGACATCAAATACCTCTCTGGCTTGCGCCTTGACGTGACTGACACCAGCCTCGGTATACAAACTCATTCCCTCTTCAGAGCGCGTCAACAGTAATGCCTGAAGATTAAGAGATTTTCTGAGATCTTGCGCTCTTTTACTTAAATCTTCTTCGCTAGTCCATCGCCCAACTACTTGGCGCAACTCACTACGATTCGGGGTTAAGACAGTGGCGCCACGATACTTTTCATAATCCTCACCCTTAGGATCAACCAGGATTACTTTATTTTGTGCTCTTGCCTGCTCAATCATGTGGGCGACTTGACCCAAAGCGCCTTTGCCATAATCCGACAAAATAATGACATCAGCAGAGCCAACCAGTTTTTCAAAACGCTCTAATTTATGGGCCAATGCTTTTTCACTGGGTGTTTCTTCGAAATCCAAACGAATGAGTTGCTGTTGACGTGCAATCACACGCAACTTCACAATGGTTGGCACTTCTACATCAATTTCCAATTGACTATCAACACCACCGGACTTGAGTAAATTAATGACCCGTTGACCTGGTTCATCTTGACCAACAATTCCGAGAATGGTGGTTTGTGCACCTAAGGCAGCGACGTTACGGGCTACGTTGGCTGCTCCACCCAAGCGCTCATCAATCTTGCCAACCTGCACAACTGGAACTGGCGCCTCAGGAGAAATACGATGAGTGTCCCCAAACCAATAGCGATCTAGCATGACATCGCCCACTACTAGTAGACGTGCTTTAGAAAATTGTTCGCGGTTGGCTTTTTCCATTTGAATACTTTTTTATTTTCTTATTACAACTTAATTATGTCGTCCAATGCCGTAGTACTCAATACCCAATTCTTGCATGGCTTGTGGCTCGTACAGATTACGTCCATCAAAAATCACTGGGCGTACTAATTTCTGCATAACCACATCAAAATCAGGACTACGGAAGGCCTTCCATTCAGTCACAATCACCAGCGCGTCACAACCGTCCAAAGCAGCCATTGGGTCTTCAACCATAGAAACCTGCTTTAGACCATCTGGGTTTCCTTGAAAATCCAAATCTAAGCAATGTTTCGCCTCAGGCATCGCCACAGGATCATGGGCTATAACAGTTGCGCCACGCTTTACTAATTCTTGAATGATGACGCGACTTGGTGCTTCACGCATGTCATCGGTATTGGGCTTAAACGCTAAACCCCATAAGGCAAACTTCATGCCCTTGAGATCCTTACCAAAGCGTTTTTCAATCTTTTCTACTAAGACATATTTCTGAATTTCATTAACCGCTTCAACTGCATCCAAAATCTTCAGATCTCGACCATGTTCTTTGGCGGTTTTAGATAGAGCAGATACATCTTTCGGGAAGCAAGAGCCACCATAGCCAGTGCCAGGATATAAGAAGCCAAAACCAATACGTGAATCCGAGCCAATGCCTTGACGAACCGCCTCAATATCTGCACCAACTAGATCAGCTAAATTCGCCAATTCATTCATAAAGGAGATGCGGGTTGCCAACATCGCATTTGCAGCATACTTAGTTAGTTCTGCACTCTTCACATCCATGTAATAAGTACGCTCATGATGGCGATTAAATGGCGCATAGAGTTTCCGCATCTGCTCCTTAGCACGTAAGCCTGCCGGAGTATTTTCAGTGCCGATTACGATACGATCTGGACGCATAAAGTCTTCTACAGCAGCACCCTCTTTCAAGAACTCTGGATTAGAAACTACTGAGCAAAGTTCAGCAGGAAGATTGCGATTTTCCAGCTCTTCAGTAATCGCTGCAGATACTTTATCCGCAGTGCCCACTGGAACAGTCGATTTATCCACAATCACTTTAGCTGTAGTCATATGACGGCCAATATTACGAGCAGCAGCAACTACATACTGCAAATCAGCTGAACCATCTTCATCTGGAGGTGTTCCTACTGCAATAAATTGAACATCACCATGTGCTACAGAGGCAGCGATATCAGTTGAGAACTGTAAACGACCAGCAGCACGATTGCGCTCGATCATTTCTTTAAGTCCCGGCTCATAGATTGGTACACCACCAGAGTTTAGAATCTCTATCTTCTTTGGGTCCAAATCTAAACAGAAAACATTATTTCCCTGCTCAGCAAGACATGCACCGGTAACCAAACCTACGTAACCACTGCCGACAATCGTAACTTTCAATTGAACTCCTAGTAATGTCTAAGTAACTATTTTTTAAATGGTATTACATGGAAGGACCGCTTGGAGCGACACCCTCAGAACGTCTTGGGGAGTATGCCTCCCAATTGTTACATCCAGGACACTGCCAATAAAACCTGCGGGCGCGGAAACCACAGTTGCCGCAGGTGTAGCGAGCTAAGCTAGTTGTCCGTTCACGTAAAAGCTTCAAAATGGATTGAAGCTCTAATAATCTTTCAGGACTTGCGCTTCCCTCTTCGAGGGCAAGACGAGTTTCTGCCATCTTAGATAAGGCGCTCAAACTCGGTGAATACTGCATCACCTCAGCCAACATGGCATTGGCAGCTTTTGGACCGCGAAGTTGCATAAGCTGCTTATAAACAATGTCCAACAACTCGCCAGAGGCTTGTGTCTTGAGCAATTGCAGGAGGCGATCCAATCCCTCATTTGCCTTATCTAAGGTGGCATGAGCCGTCATCCACCGGTCAGCCAATAAATGCATATAAGCGGGATGCGAAGCGGCCACCAAGCTCCAAGCTTCAATGGCTTGTGCTGGGCGTTCTACAGCCACTAAATAGTCACCTTGCAAAATCAGCGCACGAGCATGATTAGGAACTGCTTGCAAGGCACGTTGAATCGACTGTTCAGCCTCGGCAAGATCTTTACGACGCAGAGCGTCTTGACCCAATTCACAATGAAACTGAGCAATCTCAGTACGATGTGATTTTCCTTGTAAGCTCTCGAGCTCACTGGCGGCAATGATAGCTTTTGTCCAATCACGCTCTACTTGATACATCTCCAAGAGACTTTCTTTTGCGGGAACTGCGTACTTACCATCACCCACACGATTTAAGGATGCTTCAGCACGATCCAATAAACCTGCGCGCAAGAAGTCACGACCCAACTCATAAGCAGCGTGATCGCGATCACGCGGTTTCAAATCATCACGATTTGCTAAATGTTGATGCACTTTAATGGCGCGCTCAGTCTCGCCGCGGCGACGAAATAAATTACCAAGCGAAAAATGTAATTCAACTGTTTCCGGATCCAGCTGGGCAATCTTCACCAGCGTTTCAATCGCCTGATCTGGTTGCTCATTCAATAGCAAACTCAAACCCTTAAAGGTGGAGCGCTGCTGACGCATACGCTCACGCTCATCCATACGATTTTCAAGACGCAAATCCCAACGAGATGCTAACCAGCCAATGCCAAACATGACTGGTAGAAGTAGCAACCAAGAAGTGGCTATCTGAATCATAGCGTGCAGAGTCTAAATAAAAAAATGGTCCGAACGGACCACTGAGGATGAGCCAGAATACTAGGCACCAGAACCCTCTTTGGGGCCCGTCTGCTTCAATGGCTTGTAATCAACTCGCTCACGTAATTCTTTACCAGGCTTAAAGTGCGGAACGCGTTTTTCTGGAATTAATACTTTCTCGCCAGACTTTGGATTGCGTCCAGTGCGTGCAGGACGATGATGAAGCACAAAACTTCCCACGCCACGCAACTCAATACGCTTACCTTCGGCCAATGCTTGAGTCATTGTGTCCAACAATGTCTTTACAGCCAACTCCACGTCCCTAGGCAAAAGCTGCGGAAACTGTTCCGCGAGACTCTCCACTAGTTCGGAGCGGGTAATTGCTTGTTGCTCTTGATCTGTCATGATCTATCAATAAAAAACCGCCGCTCTCCTAATGGAAAGCGGCGATATTGATTTAGCCTTGATTGTCCAATTTTGCTTTTAACAAAGCACCCAAATTGGTTGTGCCAGACTGCGCATCACCTTGGAGCTTGCTCATTGCATCTTGTTGATCAGAGCTGTCTTTTGCTTTGATTGAAAGATTGATAACACGTGACTTACGATCAATATTGATGATCATTGCAGTTACGCTATCGCCTTCTTTCAATACATTGCGTGCATCTTCAACGCGATCGGTTGAGATCTCAGAAGCACGCAAGTAAGCTTCAACTTCATCAGCCAAGTGAATCGTTGCACCCTTAGCATCAACAGCTTTCACAGTACCAGTAACGAGGCTACCCTTGTCGCTGACAGATGTGTAGTTATTGAATGGGTCGCCAGACAATTGCTTGATACCGAGAGAGATACGCTCTTTCTCAACATCGATTGCCAATACAGTGGCTTCAACTTCATCACCTTTTTTGTATTTCTTAACAGCTTCTTCGCCTGGCTCATTCCATGAGAGGTCTGAGAGGTGAACTAAACCGTCGATACCGCCAGGCAAGCCAATGAACACACCAAAGTCAGTAATGGACTTGATTGCGCCAGATAACTTATCGCCTTTTTGCTGTGAACGTGCAAACTCTTCCCATGGATTTGCTTTGCACTGCTTGATGCCCAAGCTAATACGACGCTTGTCTTCATCAATATCCAGAACCATTACTTCAACTTCAGTTCCTAGTGCAGTAGCTTTGCTTGGAGCAACGTTCTTGTTGGTCCAATCCATTTCAGAAACGTGTACCAAACCTTCAATACCAGATTCGATTTCAACGAATGCGCCGTAATCAGTCAAGTTGGTTACTTTGCCGAATAAACGGGTGTTTGGTGGGTAACGACGAGCGATACCAACCCATGGATCATCACCAAGTTGTTTCACACCAAGGGAAACACGGTTTTTCTCTTGATCGAACTTCAAAATCTTCGCGGTAACTTCTTGACCAACAGTCAACATCTCGCTTGGGTGACGCACACGACGCCATGCCAAATCGGTAATGTGTAAGAGGCCATCGATACCACCGAGGTCAACGAATGCGCCGTAATCAGTAATGTTCTTAACGAGGCCAGTAACAACCGCGCCTTCTTTCAAGTTAGACATCAACTTAGCACGCTCTTCACCTTGGCTAGCTTCAACCACTGCACGACGTGACAACACTACGTTGTTACGCTTGCGGTCGAGCTTAATAACCTTGAACTCCATCGTCTTACCTTCGTAAGGGCTGGTGTCTTTAATTGGGCGTGTATCAACGAGTGATCCAGGCAAGAATGCGCGGATACCGTTAACCATCACAGTCAAGCCGCCTTTAACCTTACCAGTAACAGTACCGGTAACGATCTCAGCTTGCTCGAGAGCTTTTTCCAAATTCAACCATGAAGCCAAGCGCTTCGCTTTGTCACGGGAGAGGATGGTGTCGCCATAGCCGTTTTCGAGGGCGTCAATAGCAACAGAAACGAAATCGCCAGGAGCTACTTCAATCTCGCCAGCGTCGTTATGGAATTCTTCAACAGGAATAAACGCTTCAGACTTTAAGCCAGCGTTAACAACGACGAAGTTATGGTCGATGCGAAGAACTTCAGCCGAAATAACTTGGCCGGTCTTCATATTCGATCGGGTTAATGATTCTTCAAATAATTCTGCAAATGATTCAGACATGTATATTCACTTTGTGCCGCCAGAAGGCCTGACGGGTTAGGTTAAAAAAGTCTCAAAGAAACACGCTAATGAAATGATCGCGTTGTGGAGTTTCTTAAGACACCAAAACTACTACCTACTACTTACAAAACTAGGCAATTGAAGATTGATACCAATCTAAAACCGTCTTAACTGCTTGATCTATTGATAAATCTGATGTCTCAAGCACTTTTGCACCATCTGCGACTAACAAGGGTGCGGCACCTCGATTACTATCTCTGGCATCGCGCTCCTGCAAATCCTGCAGTAAGTCGGAAAGTTTAGCAGAAATTCCCTTAGCTATCAATTGCTTATAGCGACGTTCAGCTCTAGCGGCGGCCGTAGCTGTCAGAAAAACCTTCAAAACTGCATCTGGGAATATGACGCTGGCCATATCCCTACCATCAGCCACTAGGCCTGGTAATTGCCGAAAACTGCGTTGCAGACCAACTAAAGCGGATCTAACCTCGGGATGGACAGCCAAAGCCGAGGCTCTCAAACCGATACTTTCAGTCCGAATAGCATTCGTGACATCCTCATTATTGAGGAAAACCTGACTATTTTTAAATGAAATCAATAACTTAGGAACTAAAAGGCCTAATTCAGGGCCATTTTTGACGTCAATACCCTCTTTTTCGCTCGCCAAGGCAACCAGTCGATACAGCGCCCCGCTATCCAAATAATGAAAACCAAGCTTCTCCGCAATCAAAGAGGCTACCGTTCCTTTGCCTGAGGCAGTGGGACCATCAATAGCAATGACTGGGTAATGGGTCATCAATTTATTTTGAGTTAACTCACAACTTTCGCAAATTCAGCGAAATAAGTTGGGAATGTTTTGGCTACGCAATTAGGGTCATTAATCTTCATGGCATTCGGACCAAATGCAGCTAGCGAGAAACACATTGCCATGCGATGGTCATCATAAGTATCAATCCCTTCGCTAGGCGACTTCCAATCTGTTTGCGAGCTTGGGGCTTGCACAACAATGTAGTCGGCACCCTCTTCAACGATCGCGCCAACCTTTTTTAATTCTTTGGCCATGGCGGCAATGCGATCCGTTTCTTTCACGCGCCAACTGGCAATATTATTTAAACGCGTTGGGCCTTCTGCATATAAAGCGGCAACAGCGAGTGTCATCGCAGCATCTGGAATCTCAGTGCAATCAATCGTGATGCCATTGAGTTTTCCATTGATATTCTTCACGCCCGATACTTCAATCCAATCTTCGCCAGCGGTAATATTGGCACCCATTAAAGCAAGCGCATCCGCAAATGCCACATCCCCCTGAATACTGTCATTACCTACGCCCAGCACTCTTAAAGGACCTCCACCAATAGCGCCAAGGGCCAAGAAGTACGAAGCGGAGGAGGCATCGCCCTCAACCGAGAGCTGTCCGGGGCTCTTGTAAACCGCATTAGAAGTTTTTGCTGGAATCACAAATGATTGCGCATCTGGAGAAGCTACATTCACACCAAAGCGTGCCATCAATTTCAAAGTAATATCGATGTAGGGTCGAGAAATTAATTCACCAACTACTTCTATACGTACAGGATTGATTGCGACTAATGGCAAAGCCATCAGCAAGGCCGTTAAGAATTGACTCGACACATCCCCACGCACCCTCACAACATCTTTAATCTGAATATCAGATGCCAAGATGTTGATTGGTGGATAGCCTTCTTGCAATTCGTATTCAATCTTGGCGCCTACTTGACGTAGACCATCAACCAAATCCCGGATGGGTCTTTCGTGCATACGAGCGACCCCGGATAAACGGTAGTTACCACCTTGCATTGCTAGCGCAGCGGTAAGGGGGCGTATGGCTGTGCCTGCATTACCCATAAAGAGATCGGCATCACGCACCGGAAATCTGCCACCACAACCCTCAACCACACAAACTTTGTCAGCTTTATCGGTGACAGATAGACCTAGCTGACGCAAGGCATTGCGCATGACTTGGGTGTCATCTGCATCCAATAAATTTGTGAGGGTTGTTGTCCCAGAGGAAAGCGCAGCTAACAGTAAAGCGCGATTAGAAATGCTCTTGGAGCCTGGCAAGACAACTGAGCCATGCGCTCGCTTGAATGGGCCAATACTAATATCGGGCAAACCACTCATTAAATAACATCCAAATCTTGGCGCGCTTTGCTTGCCTTATTAAATAACTTCTCTAGGCCAGCGCCATCATTCTCAGCAATTAACTTACGCATATGGTTCACGATCAACAGATACTGGTCCAACTCTTTCAAAATTGCCGTGCGATTACCCAAACAGATGTCGCGCCACATTTCTGGACTGGATGCAGCAATGCGTGTGAAGTCTTTAAAGCCAGCGCCCACGTGGCTAAGCTTTTGATCAGCATCTTCAGAGTTCACAACACTAGCCATCAGAGCGTAGGACAGGATATGTGGCAAATGAGAGACGGCTGCATAAATCGCATCGTGTTGCACAACACCAATCTTTTTAACCTCGGAACCAACTGATTCCCAAAAACCGGTAATCAACGTTATGTCTTCTGGGGAGTTTTCTTGCAAAGGACAAATAATCGTTTGCTTACCTTGAAATAAATCAGCCTTGGCAGCAGCTGCACCATGCTGTGCGCCACCCGCAATCGGATGAGCCGGCACAAACTGGCATGCTTTTTTACCCAATACTTCTTTGGCAGCCAGAATCACGTCGCCCTTAGTACTACCCGCATCTGTAATCATGGTGCGCGACTCAAGATGCGGCTCCATCAGTTCAAATGCTGCACGCATCTGCGCTACCGGAATACACAGTACGATCACATCTGATTGCTTTGCAGCTTCAACTAAATCAACAACGCCATCAATCGCACCCATCTTTTGCGCTTGATCTAAGTTTTCTTTACTACGACCTACACCCAAGACTTTGTTAACAACGCCCGCTTGCTTGAGAGCCAATCCCAAGGACGCTCCAATCAAGCCAACACCAACAATGGTGACTGTGCCGTAATTACTTGATGGATTAATGATGGTCATTTCAGAATATCTTTTAAGGCTGCAATGAAGGCAGCATTCTCTTCTTGTAAGCCAATAGAGATGCGCAACCATTGTGGCAAGCCATAGTTGCCTACTGGGCGAACAATAATACCGCGCTTGAGTAAGGCTAAGTTGATACGCGTGCCTGCTTGATCATCATCACCTACCTTCACCAAGACAAAATTTCCGGCAGATGGTAAGTACTCGAGATCCAATTCATCAAAGGCTTTGGTTAACTGGGTATAACCAGCGCAATTGAGTTCAAATCCCTGCTGCAGAAATGCTTTGTCCTGAAAGGCGGCAATTGCTGCAGCCTGAGCCAGACTATTCACATTAAAAGGCTGACGTATGCGATTTAATAAATCCGTTAAATGAGCTTGCGCGACGCCGTAACCAATGCGCAGACCAGCAAGCCCATAGGCTTTCGAGAAACTGCGTGACAAAATCATATTAGGGAAACGCTTAACCCAAGCAATTGCATCGTAGCGCTGGTCCGGCGTAAGGTATTCGTTATAGGCCTCATCCAAAACTACCACCACATGAGACGGCACAGCTAACAGGAAGTCTTCGATCTCTTTAGCCGTCAAATAACTGCCTGTAGGATTATTTGGATTGGCAACAAAGACCAGCTTCGCCTTATCACCGGCAGCCTTTATCGCTGCCAACATTGCTGGCAAATCATGGCCATAAGTTGCCGTTGCAGATACTTCCACTGCCTTTGCGCCAACAGCCTGTGTCGCTAGCGGATAAACAGCAAATGCATGTTTGGAGAAAATGATTTCATCATTAGCTTGGGCGACAGCACGTGCTGCCAATTCCAAGATGTCGTTACTACCATTCCCCAAGGTAATCCAGTCGTTTGGAACATCTAATGCAGCGGAAAGAACATTTTTAAGTTCAAAACCATTGGAGTCTGGATAGCGGCCAAGATCACTAGCCGCCTTAAGCATTGCTTCTTGTGCAGACTTTGGCATACCCAATGGGTTTTCATTGGAGGCCAACTTCACAATCTTGTTTTCGTCCAAACCGTACTCGCGAGCAACCTCACTAATAGGTCTACCGCCTACATAAGGCGCAATCGCATGAATATGTTTTAAGCCAATCTTGGAAGTCATTTGAGCTCTACTCAATTTATTTGTTATTGAATCTTGTTGCTAAATCTATTGCGCGATTAGTTACACCGAATGAGGATAGGATCCCAGGTTCTTATAGAACGCGGCAACCTCTTTGAGTTCTTCCAAAGCCTTCACCACTTTCGCATCATCAGAATGCCCGGCAATATCGATATAGAAGTGATATTCCCAAGTACCCTTACGAGCAGGGCGTGACTCAAAGCGATTCATCGACACACCATGTTTAGCCAAAGGTGCTAATAAGCGATGCACAGCACCAGGCTGGTTATCTACAGAGAGCACTAAAGAAGTTTGATCTTTGCCGGTAGATGAGCATGCATAGTTACCAACGACTACGAAACGTGTGCGGTTATGGGGATCATCTTGGATCTTTGCAGCGACTGCTTGGAGAGCGTAGGCTTCCTGCGCCGGATCGCCAGCAATTGCAGCCAATGTTGGGTCGCTTGCCGCCATACGAGCAGCCTCAGCATTGCTGCTGACTGCTTGACGCTTTAATTGTGGAGCATGGATGCTTAACCATTGCTGGCACTGCGCCAATGCTTGAGCATGAGCGCAAACAGTTGTGACACCATCTAAATTGCCGCTCTTGGTTAAGAGGTGATGACGAATCGGTAGAACAACTTCGCCACTGATACGCATGGAAGAATCTAGTAGCAAATCCAGTGTGCGAGAGATTGCGCCCTCACTGGAGTTCTCAACAGGAACAACGCCAAATTGTGCGGCGCCCTTCTCTACTGCCTTAAATACCTCATCGAGGCTTGCACAAGGCAAACCCGCAATGGAATGTCCAAAATACGTTTGCGCAGCTTGCTCAGAAAAGGTTCCTACTGGACCTAGGTACGCAATGGTTTGACGAGCCTCTAAAGCTCTGCATGCAGACATGACTTCACGCCAAATAGCTGCAATACCATCGGGCAATAAAGGCCCTGCATTGATTTCTTGTAAACGGGCAACGACTTGGCGCTCACGCTCAGGACGAAATACTGGTGAGGAAAAACCACCCTTGACATGACCGACTTCCTGCGCAGCTTTTGCACGCTGAGTCAGTAAATCTAAAATTTGCGCATCTAATGAGTCAATCTTTTCCCGCAAGGGAGCTAAGCGCTGTTCTTCAGTACTCATTAAGCCCGCCTTTCAAAGTCGCGCATAAATTCAACCAAGGCTTTTACGCCTTCAATGGGCATTGCGTTGTAAATACTAGCGCGCATTCCACCTGCAGCTTTGTGGCCGCGTAAGGCAACCAAACCAGCAGCATTGGACTGTGCCAGAAATTCTGCGTTTAGGTTCTCATCTTTTAAGAAGAAAGTCACGTTCATGCGTGAGCGATATTCTTTAGTGACGCGATTTTCATACAGACTGCTTTGATCTAAGAAGTTGTAAAGCAAAGCGGCCTTTTCTTGGTTGCGTTTCTCCATTGCTTTTACGCCACCCTGCTTGAGCAACCATTTAAAGCCCAAGCCAGCCATGTAGATTGAGAATGTAGGGGGCGTATTGATCATGGATTGGGTGTTGGCCTGAACTGACCAATCCCAAATCGTCGGCGTGATACCCATGCTATAGCCCAGCAAATCTTTGCGAACAATCACAATCGTCACCCCAGAGGGCCCAATATTCTTTTGCGCGCCACCAAACCAAACAGCACACTGATTTACATCCATCTCTTTAGAAAGAATATTGCTAGAGATATCCGCAACTAAAGGAACATCGCCAACATTTGGCACATCTGAAAACTCAACACCGCCAATAGTTTCATTAGCGCAGTAGAGAACATAGGCTGCATCATTCGATAGCTTCCAAGAACTTCTTGGAGGAATTGTGTTGAATTTTTCAGTAGCAGAAGATGCCACCAAATTAGCAGTGCCGTACTTTTGTGCTTCTTTGAAGGACTTCTCAGACCATATGCCAGTAACAATGTAATCCGCCTTAGGGCCATTCTTGGCCAAAGGCATTAAGTTCATTGGGATCGCCGCATTCTGACCAAGGCCACCACCTTGTAATAGCAAGATCTCGTAGGTATCAGGGATATTCATCAAGGTACGTAGATCCTGCAAAGTCTCTTCGTACACTTCCATGAATTCTTTACTGCGGTGACTAATCTCCATCACGCTCGTACCGAGTCCACGCCAATTGAGCATTTCATCAGCAGCCTGCTTCAATACCTCTTCAGGCAAAGTAGCAGGCCCCGCAGCGAAATTGAAGATGCGGCGGTCAAAAGTCATAGCGTTACTAGTCTTGTGATGACGCCTTAAGCGTCACCTGCCGCATCAGAATTAGAATCAGTCGCTGGATCTGCAGATGCATCACCATCTTCTGCTTCATCAACACCATCGTCATCTGAATCACTCTCTGCAATTCGTTGTAAACCAGATAAACGAGTGCCTTCATCAACGTTAATCAAAGTAACGCCTTGAGTGGCGCGACCCATCTCACGGATTTCAGAAACGCGCGTGCGAACCAAGACACCACCAGTAGTGATCAACATAATTTGATCTTCTGGTGAAACTAAAGAGGCTGCAACGACTTTGCCGTTACGCTCTGTAGTCTGAATCGCAATCATGCCCTTAGTGCCACGGCCATGTCGCGTGTATTCAGCAATTGGCGTACGTTTTCCGTAACCATTTTCGGTAGCAGTTAAGACGCTACTTGGAATCGCAATACCATTCGCATCTACTACTGCCGCTTCAGCGCCTTCGGCAGCTTCTGCTGGAGCAACGAGCATCGCAATTACTTGGTGACCTTCACCCAAATTCATACCGCGAACACCACGTGCGGTACGGCCCATTGGACGAACATCATTCTCATCAAAACGCACTGCTTTACCAGCATCAGAGAACAACATCACATCATGCTGACCATCGGTAATAGCTGCGCCAACTAAAAAGTCGCCCTCGTTCAGGTCAACCGCAATAATGCCGGCCTTACGTGGATTAGAGAAATCAGACAAACGGGTCTTTTTAACCGTTCCAAGGCTAGTTGCCATAAAGACGTACTGATCATCCTGATACCCTTTAATCGGGAGAATCACTGTAATCTTTTCGCCTTCGATCAGCGGGAACATATTCACGATTGGTTTGCCGCGAGAAGTACGACTTCCTTGCGGCACTTCCCAAACTTTGAGCCAATACATGCGACCGCGATCGGAGAAGCACAAAATTGCATCATGCGTATTCGCTACGAATAAAGTATCAATCCAGTCTTCATCTTTTGTTGCTGCCGCTTGCTTGCCACGACCACCGCGTTTTTGTGCACGGTATTCGCTGAGCGGTTGACTCTTCATATAACCAGTATGAGAAAGTGTGACCACCATATCTTGAGGCGTGATCAAATCTTCCGTGAAGAGTTCGGTTGCATTCATTTCAATAAATGAACGGCGACCGTTATCACTACCAGCGGCACCAAACTCCGACTGAACTTCTTTGAGTTCACTTTCAATTACAGAAGTAACACGCTCTGGCTTAGCTAATAAATCGAGCAAGTCAGAAATCTCTGCCATCACTTCTTTATATTCATTAACAATCTTGTCTTGCTCAAGGCCAGTCAAGCGTTGCAAGCGCATCTGCAAAATTTCTTGCGCCTGACTATCAGAGAGGCGATACAGGCCGGTTGTCTGCATACCGTATTCAGGCAGCAAACCTTCTGGACGATAGGCGTTACGGCCGCCTGGAGTATCAGTCTCAGCGCGTGCCAACATCTCACGCACCATCGATGAATCCCAAGCTTTGCCCATCAATTCTTGTTTGGCAATAACTGGGTTAGCAGCGGCTTTGATAATCGCAATGAACTCGTCGATGTTTGCTAATGCAACTGCCAAACCTTCTAAAACGTGACCACGCTCACGCGCTTTGCGTAATTCAAAAATCGTGCGACGTGTAACCACTTCACGACGATGTTGTAAGAAGTACTCCAACATCTGCTTCAGGTTCAACAAGCGTGGTTGGTTATCCACCAGCGCCACCATGTTCATACCAAAGTTATCTTGTAGCTGTGTGCTCTTATATAAATTATTCAGAACTACTTCGGGCACTTCACCACGCTTGAGTTCAATGACAACGCGCATACCCGACTTATCGGATTCATCACGTAAATCGGAAATACCTTCAACTTTTTTCTCGTTCACTAACTCGGCAATGCGCTCGAGCAAGTTCTTTTTGTTAACTTGATATGGCAACTCATCAACGATGATGGCTTGACGTGAACCCTTGTCAATGTCTTCAAAGTGGGTCTTGGCACGCATCACTACGCGGCCACGGCCAGTGCGATAGCCCTCGCGAACACCTTGCACGCCATAAATAATGCCGGCGGTCGGGAAATCTGGTGCTGGAATGATCTCAATCAACTCATCGATCGAGCATTCTGGGTTGTGCAACACGTGCAAACAGGCAGAAATCACCTCGTCCAGGTTATGGGGAGGGATATTGGTGGCCATGCCTACAGCAATGCCAGAACTGCCATTAATCAGCAAATTCGGCACTTTGGCCGGCAAAATCAGGGGTTCTTTCTCGCTACCGTCGTAATTTGGCCCGAAATCAACGGTTTCCTTGTCTAAATCAGCCAAAAGCTCATGAGCTATCTTGCGTAGGCGGATCTCGGTATACCGCATCGCAGCAGCGTTATCGCCGTCTACGGAGCCAAAGTTACCCTGCCCGTCAACCAGCATATAGCGCAGGGAGAAGTCCTGGGCCATCCGAACGATCGTGTCATACACCGCAGAATCACCGTGCGGGTGGTATTTACCGATGACATCGCCAACTATACGGGCAGATTTTTTGTAAGCTCGGTTCCAATCGTTGTTTAATTCATACATCGCGAATAAGACCCGGCGGTGAACCGGTTTGAGGCCATCACGCACGTCTGGCAGGGCTCTGCCGACGATGACGCTCATTGCGTAGTCCAAATAGGACCGCCGCATTTCGTCTTCAAGGGATATTGGTAGTGTTTCTTTAGCGGCTTGTTCCATCTAGAAATAATATCATTTTGATGACAGAGGGGCGCTATGCTAAGATTCTGTCAGTTTGTACGAAATTGAGATGTGTCGCTTTGCAGTATTTGTTTCAAGGTGGGGCGAATTACATTTAAGTTTGACTTTAATTAAAAAAGAGATTTTTGAGGACTAAAAATGAACAAAACCCTAAAAGTGTTGCTCGCTTCTGTTATTACCGTTTCTGCTACTGCAGCGATGGCTTCTGATAACTGGCAAAACGGCGACGGCTCCCTAAACTGGAAAAACGGCACAGGCACATTGTGCTGGCGTGATAACAACTGGACACCTGCAACTGCAGCTAAGGGTTGCGATGGCGCGTTGACTCAAGGTGCTGCTGCTGGCGTTAGCCAAAGCAAAATCACTTTGCAAGCTGACACACTTTATGACTTCAACAAGTCTGATTTGAAACCAGAAGGTAAAGCTACTTTGGACAAGATCGCTGCTGACTTGAAGAAAATCAAGTTGGAAGTAATTATCGCTGTTGGTAACACTGATAGCGTTGGTACAGATGCTTACAACATGGCTCTCGGTCAACGTCGTGCACAATCTGTTAAGACATACCTCGTAAGTAAGGGTATCGACGGTAGCCGCATCTACACAGAATCAAAAGGCAAGAGCAATCCAGTTGCATCAAATGCAACTGCTGAAGGCCGCGCTAAGAACCGCCGTACCGATATCGAAGTTGTTGGTACAGCAGCTAAGTAATTCTTTTTACTTGTAAAAAAGCCCGCTTATAGCGGGCTTTTTTATTTCCGCTATATTCATCAATTCCTACATTAGCTCTTTGCTTATCCAATATGAACGTTGATCAATCTGAAATCGCCAAATTTAGCGCCCTAGCCCATCGCTGGTGGGATCCCAACAGCGAGTTCAAGCCTTTGCATGCAATCAACCCATTGCGTCTCAATTGGATTAAATCCTTCGTCAATCTAGAGGGTAAAGAAGTGGTTGATATTGGTTGTGGTGGCGGCATTTTGGCGGAATCGATTGCTCAATCCGGCGCTGAAACTACCGGGATCGATTTATCTGAAAAAGCGCTCAAAGTTGCAGAACTGCACGCGTTAGAGGTAGGTGCAAAACTGACTTATCGCTCAATCTCAGCGGAAGATTTGGCCAATGAGCAACCTGAGCAATACGATGTTGTGACTTGCATGGAAATGCTTGAGCATGTCCCTGATCCCGCTTCAGTAGTGCGCGCCTGCGCCAAACTCTGTAAACCGGGGGGCACACTCTTTTTTAGCACCCTCAATCGCAGCCCGAAGTCCTACTTATTTGCCATTATTGGTGCCGAGTACATCCTCAAGTTGCTGCCAAAAGGCACTCACGAATATAAAAAATTCATTAAACCCTCTGAATTGGTTGCCTTCACTCGCAATGCTGGATTAGAGATGATGGGCATGAAAGGGCTCAGCTATAACCCACTGACTCAGGTGTATAGCTTGAATGATGATGTAGATGTGAACTACATGATTGCGGTGCGGAAATAAACCGAAGCATGACTAAGTTATCAAGCCCATACCATGGTGTCTTTTTTGATCTAGATGGCACATTGGCTGATACAGCGCCGGATTTAGTTGCCGCTACCAATCTACTACTCATTGCTCGTAATTTAGAGCCTAAACCCTACCAATTGCTTCGCCCCCATGCTTCTGCCGGTGCACGCGGTCTACTCGAAGGCGCGTTTGGCATCGCTCCAGATCATCCGGATTTCATCCCCTTGCGCGATGAGTTTTTTGCTAATTATGAAAAGGCCTTATTAGTGGAGAGCAAGTTATTCGACGATATGGATCATTTGCTCGATCAAATGGATCAAGCCAACCTTCCCTGGGGAATAGTGACTAATAAGAGCAAGCGCTTTACGAACCCATTAGTAGATCTGCTGGGCTTAAGCCAAAGATCTGCTTCAACCGTTTCTGGCGACACTACGCCACACTCAAAACCACATCCTGAGCCTATCCTGCATGCCGCCAGAGAAGCCAACATTGATCCCACAAAATCACTTTATGTGGGTGACGACATTAGAGACGTTTTGGCGGGCAAAGCTGCTGGCATGCAAACGGTTGCAGCAGCCTATGGCTATTGTGGCTGTAAAGAGCCTCCAGAGGCCTGGGGGGCTGATTTCATCATCCACACCCCGCTTGATTTATTGCAAATCATCTTCCCCAACAAGGGATAAGCAAAGATATTCAACAATTTAAGGCTGGCAGCTTTAAAATAGGGTTTCCAATGCATGAACTCCGGGGTCGACATGGTTTCGACGTGGATTACAAAGCATCAAGGGCATACCGAGGACCCGTTATCTCGTAAATCAATGGGAATGTAATAACTGCAAACGACGAACGTTTCGCACTAGCCGCTTAATTGCGGTTGCCCCTGAACTGATTCTCTCTTGGGTCAGCTAGCGAAAGCTAGATCAGGGTCATTTACAAGAGATAAGATCATTTCATGTCACGGGGAATGATTCGAAAACCTAGTGAATCGTCAGCAAGGAACGTGTCAGTCCGTGCCTAACTGATTAAATCAAACGATATGACTAAGTATGTAGAACTTGTTGTGGAGGATTTGCGGACGCGGGTTCGATTCCCGCCGACTCCACCAATTAAAGCAAACCCCTCTGATTTTTAGAGGGGTTTTGTTTATTCAGCAGCCAAACGCCACAAAGAAGTAGTTTCCTTGGCTCTTGCGGCATGCAACGCATCCGCCCTATCAAACGCTTTTGGATGCTGCGGCTTGGTATCCAATCGAGCAAGCACTTTCAGTCCTGCAGTCTCAATCCAAGAAAGCAACTCTTCTCTAGTGCGCAAACCTAAGTGCTCTGCTAAATCCGACAGAATTAGCCAACCCTCACCATTAGGTAGCAAATGCTCCTTGAGTCCTCCAAGGAAACCCTTAAGCATCTGACTATCCGGGTCGTAGACTGCATGCTCTAAAGACGAACTTGGTCGTGCTGGCAACCAAGGTGGGTTACACACAACCAGCGCTGCTTTTCCTTCAGGGAATAAATTCGCTTTCAGTATTTCCACGTAAGCATTTAAGTCTAAGCGATCAATGTTGTCTCGTGCACAGGTTATCGCCCGATCGTCTAAATCGGTTGCCACAATCTTGTCAATTTCTCGCGCAGCCAGTACTACCGATAAGACGCCCGAACCAACGCCAATATCAAATGCTGTAGAACTTTGTTTCAATGCGGCTGGCAATGGCGCTTTGAGAACCAGCTCGATATATTCACCACGAACAGGTGAAAAAACACCATAGTGCGGATGAATGCGAATCTCTTCATCATCCCTTGCCAGGATGGGCACGCCCTTTTTGCGCCATTCATGAGCGCTTATCACGCCGAGCAATTCTCGCAATGAAATCACATACGATTCGGTCTGATGACCATAAGCCTCAAGACAGGCTTGCGCTACATCCGGAGCACGCCTCAATGAAATAGTGTGATCTGCGTTAACTTGAATAAGCAACATTCCCAGAATTCGAGCTCGTTGCGACTGAGAAAGCCGATGTAGATTAAATGTATCGAGAAGACTTTTCTTTATTACTGATTCAGCTTTTGTATTCTGATCTGCTCGCTTGGATTTCTTGGAAGGCTTATCCACCCTTCTCACTAAAGCCTGCAGTAGTTGGCGAGCATTCTGAAAGTCGCCTCTATAGAGAATCGCTGTACCCTCACAGGCTAATCGATAGGCTATATCAGCTGTCAGCGTATCGTCACCAATCTGGATTTTTTTGTGTGGGGCAATGCCATTTTCAGAATGCCATTTGGCAGAGCAAGATTGACCGCCTTCGTCCCAATTGATCATCACGAATTCATCATTCAAGTAGTCACAAAGCGATTGTTTTGATAATCGTCAATTGCCTGCTCAATTTCAGCGCGGGTGTTCATCACAAAGGGACCATACTGAACGATAGGCTCATGCAGGGGTAAAGCTGCAAGTACGATGAATTGCGCTCCATCAACGCCTGCTTTAGCCTTCAAAAGATCCCCATCACCTAAGACAATAGCCGCCTGCTTAGGCACAGCCCGCATTGGACCACCAATTTCTAATCCACCCTCATAGATATAAACAAATGCATTCAATTCCTTAGGAATGCGATGCTCAACTTCACCGCCGGAAGGTAAATGCACATCCAGAAATAATGGGGCAGTCGTAATGCCTTGAATAGGACCCTGAACACTCGCACCATCATTCAGATAAGAGCCTGCTATGACTTTCACTGATCCGCCATTGTCTAAAGTGGTGCTTGGAATATCTTCTACCTGAATGTCTTTATAGCCAGGCGTCTTCATCTTTTCTATTGCAGGCAAATTAATCCACAACTGAAAGCCGCGCATTGCTCCGCTAACCTGCTGGGGCATCTCAGAATGAATGATGCCGCGTCCAGCTGTCATCCATTGCACTCCACCAGATTTCAGATGCCCTTGATTGCCTAAATGGTCCTCATGCAACATGTGGCCTTCCAGCATATATGTCACTGTCTCAAAGCCACGATGAGGATGGGCTGGAAAGCCCGCCACATAATCATTGGGATCATTCGATGAAAACTCATAAAGCATCAAAAAAGGATCTAGCCTCACCTGCTGCTGACCTCCTAGGCTACGACGTAGTTTTACACCGGCGCCATCAGAGGTTGCAATGCCAGGAATAACCGTTTGTATGTTGCGGATCATTGATAGATGATTGATCTTCCAATTAAGCCGGAGGATGATCTTCCGGATTGACATCCAAAGCGATTAAGAAACGAGACACCATGTTGTATGCGGCAATAACCGTTACCAGCTCGACTGTATCGGTGCTACCCAACTCTTTTTGTAAGCGCTTCATTAACTCAGGGTCAACTTTGATATTGCGGGTCATCTGAAAAGTCAGATCAGCAGCATCATTCTCCACTTGAGAGAAGAGATTTTTAGGGAAAGATGCTTGCCCAATTAAACGCAAAGCCTGAACTTGATCTTCGGTGCCGCCAGCCTTTTTAAACGGAGGCGCATGATGAAAGAATTCATATTCAGCACCATTTAAAACAGCAACGCCACACATTGCCAATTCCCTTAGCTTAGGGTCCAAGGACAGATTATTACGAATCTCACCAATGAAATGATTCCAGCCTTCGGCAATCGGTACGCTATGCAATAGCATGCGATCTAGGTTGATAAATTGACCGCCGCGTCTTTGACGAATCGCAGCCACCAACTCAGCAGGGTCAGCCAAATCCATTGGCTGGTAAGGAATTAAACGTTCTGACATAAATACTTTCTATTGAGCAGTTTCTTTGATGTTGTTTTCAATGACGAACTTACCCCAGATAGCAATTTGCTTGCCAATAAATTCACGCAGGGTATCAGGGCTACCGCCAACAATATCAATTCCCTGCGCCTTAAATTTAGCCGCGATCGCTGGTGTCTTAAGCACCTTGTTAAGAGCCTGGTTCATTGCATTTATAACCGCTGGTGGAGTTTTGCCTGGAGCCAATACTGCCCACCATGATGGTGCATTAAATCCAGGAAAACCACTTTCTGCAATCGTTGGGACATTGGGCAACTCTGGCGATCTCTTGGTCGTCGTGATCACCAAAGGAATAACGCCGCCACTCTCAATATGAGGTTTCACCAAAAACTCAGAGCCTACTGCTAACTCAACTTGACCACCCAATACGTCCTGCATCAACGGGCCGCCGCCACGATAAGGAATGTGATTCCAATCGAAGCCGGCTTGCTTAGCCAAACGGGCCATCGCAAGGTGGCCTAAGCTGCCAATACCGATTGAACCGTAGCTAAATTGCTTGCCTGTTTTAGAGAGTTCGACTAACTGCTTAAAACTGGTGATACCGGATTTTTTACTGGCAACGAGCACCATAGGTGAAGTTCCCACCAAAATAATTGGGGCAATGTCTTTGATGGTGTCGTAGGGAAGCTTATCTTTTAAGCTTGGATTCACACCATGGGTATCAAAAACTACCGCAAAGGTGTAACCATCAGGATCAGAGCGAGTCATTGCAGAAGTGCCAATCACCCCTGATGCGCCACCCACGTTTTCCACGATGACGTTTTGCTTTAATTCAGACTGCAAAGCAGGAGCCAAAATACGGGCCACTTGATCAACTGATCCCCCAGGTGGGAAAACAGCAATTAAACGAATGGGTTTTTGGGTCGGCCAAGCGCCAGTCCCTGTTGTTTGAGCTAAAACAAGGCTACTTAGCCCAAGCGTTAATAAAATGAGAAACAGGGCTCTTTTGGCCATTTTTGCGAGATCCAGCATCGATTGCCTCCTTTGAATAAGACCTCAAGATTACCACCCCCATGGGCCATTTGCTCGATAATGCAGGGGTAGCTTGAAGAGAGAAAACATGAAGTCGATCCTGAACATTGCCGCCTATTTATTTGTCAGCCTAGATGAGCTGCCAAATCTGCGCGCCAAAATGCTCGAAGAATGTAATTCTAGAGGTCTAAAAGGCACTATCTTGCTCACCGGCGAAGGCATCAATCTGTTTCTAGCAGGCAAGACAGATGAGTTGCGCGGATTTCTAGATTGGCTTCGTACAGATGAGCGGTTTGCTCCGCTCCAGGCAAAAGAAAGCTGGTCGGACGATCAGCCTTTCAAAAAAATGCTCATCAAGCTCAAGAATGAAATCATTCGCATGAACCACCCGACCATTCAGCCGGAGAAAGGTCGGGCCAATTTCATTTCACCCAAAAAATTACAAGAGTGGCTAGATCGTGGAACCGATGACTTGGGTCGCCCCGTAGTCATGGTCGATACCCGCAATGCATTTGAAGTGGACTATGGCACCTTTGAAAACGCCTTGCATTTCAATATTGAAAAGTTCACTGAATTTCCGGCGGCGATTTCAGCACACAAAGAAGCATTGGCCGATAAAACCCTGGTGAGCTTTTGCACGGGCGGCATTCGCTGTGAGAAATCAGGGCTCTACATGCGAGAAATCGGCATGGAGCACAGCTATCAGCTAGAGGGGGGCATCCTTAAGTACTTCGAGGAAGTGGGATCTGCACACTATCAGGGCAGCTGCTTTGTCTTTGATGAGCGAGAAGCCCTAGAGCCCAATCTAGCCTCCATCCCTGTAGAGCACTCTATTCGGAAAAAGCTCAAAACCGGGTGAGATAAGGCCAATATCTGCCATAAATAGTAAAATCTCAAAGCTGTATTACATAAATAACTAACAACAAACAGGACTTGAGACATGTCTAAAATTATTCATCGGCACGCGCCGATTTTTTTATCCTTTGTGATCTTTGCAGTTTCAGCCCTGACTAGTCATTTTGTCAGCGCCCAGAGCGCCTATCCAACTAAAACCATTCGCTTAATTGCCCCAGTATCCGCTGGCGGAGGTTTGGATAACATCGCACGTGCTGTAGCTGAGCGACTATCCAAAGGATTGGGTCAAAGCGTCATTGTTGATAACTTATCGGGTGGTGGTGGCGCAATTGCAGCACAAACAACTGCTAAAGCAGCGCCTGATGGCTACACACTCATGATTGCATATGTGGGTACACATGGAACTAATCCTGCAGTGCGTAAACTCAATTACGATGCCGTGAAAGACTTCACACCGATTGGCATGATTGGTGCTACTCCAAACGTACTCATCGTCAACAACAAAGTTCCTGCAAAAAATTTAGCGGAGTTTGTTGCGTACGCCAAAAAGAATCCTGCTAAATTAAGCTACGGTAGCTCGGGCCCTGGAACGCTTACCCACTTAGGCATGGAGCAATTCAAGATGTCGTCCGGCATTTTTATGGTTCATGTACCCTACCGTGGAATTGCACCTGCCTTTACCGACATCATTGGCGGTCAAACTGACGCCATGCTCCCAACCTTATTCGCAGCTATTCCATATATTCAAACTGGTCGAGTTAGAGCCTTAGCTGTAACTGGTCAAAAGCGCAGTCCTACCGAACCCAATGTTCCCACCTTTAAAGAGCTGGGTTATCCAGGATTTGATGGTCAGCAGTGGTATGGCATTGCAGGGCCAGCCAACATGCCTGAAGCGATTGTTACTAAGCTGAACTCCGAACTAAACAAGGTGCTTGCAAGTCCAGAGTTTTCAGAAAAAATGGCAAGTGAGGCCATGACCGTGATGCCAATGACACCACAACAATTTGGTACTTACGTAAAAGATGATATTGCGCGCTGGACCAAGGTTGCCAAAGATCGTCATATCGAACTTGAATAAATAACCCATTAAGAAATCAGACTAGGAAAATATATGTCCCACGCAATTGCCGCAGCAGCCGATCTCAACGCACCACCAGTTACAAAAATTCTGGCAGAATTTGTTACCTCACATCCAAGCCAAGGCTGGACCCCAGAAGTAGATCATGAAGCCCATCGCACATTTTTGAATTGGTTGGGTTGCGCCATTGGTGCAGCTAATCATGAAAGCGTAGAATCTTCTTTGGCTGCCATTCGCGAATTTCAACCTGCAGCCCAAGCTAGCATTCTTGGTCGCAAAGACAAAGTGGACATGGGCGGCGCTGCCCTCATCAACGGCATTAGCTCTCACACTTTTGACTTTGATGACACACACCTCAAAACAGTGATTCATCCTGCAGGTCCAGTAGCTTCAGCCATCTTGGCATTAGGTGAGCACATCAATGCAAATGGTCGTCAAATCATCGACTCCCTCATCTTGGGTATTGATGTTGCCTGTCGTGTCGGCAATGCGATGTACCCTGACCACTATCACCGTGGCTGGCACATCACTGGCTCCACCGGCATGCTGGGATCAGCTGCAGCTTGCTCTCGCATGATGGGTCTAGACCTACAAAAAACGACTATGGCCTTAGGCATTGCTGCTTCACAGCCAGTTGGTATGCGTGAACAGTTTGGCACGATGACCAAACCTTTCCACCCAGGTGGCGCAGCACGTGCCGGTCAACTCTCGGCAATGTTGGCTAAGCATGGCTTCACAGCCAGCCCTAAAGCACTCGAAGCAGGTCGTGGTTATATGCAAACCGTTTCCACAAAATGTGACTGGACTGAAATTGATCGCGCCCTCGGAAAATCATTTGAGATTTCTTTAAATACTTACAAACCTTTTGCTTGCGGTATCGTGATCCACCCAGCAATTGATGCTTGCGCACAATTACGCGCCCAAGGAGTTAAGGCAGAAGATGTAGAGCGCATTGAATTACGTGCACATCCACTCGTACTTGAACTCACTGGCAAGAAAACACCTAAGGATGGTCTCGAAGGTAAATTTAGCGTGTATCACGGCTGTGCTGTTGGCTTGATTTTTGGTCAAGCAGGTGAAGGTGAATATGCTGACGACATCGTGAACCGCCCTGATGTTGTTGCCTTACGTGCAAAAGTAAATGCCACAACCGATACCTCTATTAGCGAGGCTTCGGTTGACGTCAAAGCCTTCTTAAAGGATGGCAAAGAAGTTCATATCTTTGTGAAGAATGCGATTGGTTCCGTTGAAAACCCAATGAGCGATGCCAATTTAGAGCAGAAGTTCACTAGTTTGGCTGAGCCTATCGTCGGCAAAGAGAAAACCCGTCAACTGATTTCTGCTTTATGGAAATTAGGTCAAGCCGCTGATCTTAAGCAGATCCTAAGCCTTTGCACACCTGACTAAATTTAAAAAAGAGTAAATATCAATGGCTTCATTACCAAACATCGTCATTCTCGGAGATTACGAACGCGCCCTGCGTCGCTTCTCCAATTGGGAAAAATTAGAGAAGCAAGCAAACCTGAGCTTTCATCATGACGCGCTGCGTGATGAAGCTCTCTATGAGGTCATCAAAGATGCCGACGCTATTGCTATCGTGCGCGATCGAGCGCCTCTCAATGAAGCGATGATTGCCCGCTTACCAAAGCTCAAATTTTTAATGTTTACTGGTGAGCGCAACGGCACTCTAGATGCAGCAGCTTTGGTATCACGCAATATTCCAATGGCCTGCTCACCTGGTGGCCCCTCTAAAGAAACCACTGCAGAGCTCACTTGGGCATTAATCCTTGGCGCATCCAAGCGACTCATTGAAGAAAATAAATTGATTGCCTCTGGTGGCTGGCGAGATGAGCTGTCTCTTCTGCCAATGCTCTCTGGTGAGCGCTTGGGCATCATGGGTCTTGGTGCTATTGGTAGTCGCGTTGCGCGTGTTGGCGCCGCCTTTGGCATGGAGGTAGTGGCTTGGAGCCCTCGTATGACTCCTGAGCGTGCTGCTGCAGAGAATGCAAAATCAGTGAGCTTAGATGAGTTACTTTCTACCTCTAAGGTTGTCTCGATGCATCTCGTAGCCGGTCCTGGAACCAAAGGAATCATTAGCGCTGATCAACTAGCAATGATGCGACCCGATTCCATCTTGATCAACACCTCCCGTGCTGCATTAATCAATATGACCGATCTTCAGAAGGCCCTGAAAGCCGGAAAACCAAGTCAGGCAGCAGTCGATGTATTTGATGTTGAGCCACTTCCAGAAAATGATCCTTTGCGCAACACCCCCAATCTCTTGGTGACTCCGCATTTAGGCTTTATCGCTGAGCCCATTTTTGAGGCATTCTCAAAAGGCATTACGGAAGCACTAGAAGCATGGCTCGATAACAAACCTGTACCCCACCCTTTCAAGCCCCAGTAATCTTGAAAACACTCACGCCGCTCGAACTATTTATTAGCTTTAGCAAAATTGGCATGTCCGGGTTTGGCGGGGTCTTACCTTGGGCAAGAAGAACATTGGTAGAGCGCGACAAGATTTTGACTTCAGAGGAATTTAGCGCCATTCTAGGAATCTGCCAAATTGTTCCGGGCCCCAATATTGTTAATCTAGCAGTCTGCATTGGCTCTCGTTTTGGAGGGGCACGGGGTGCTGTCGCCTCCGTACTTGGCCTTACCTTGGGGCCTATTTCGATCGTGTTGCTCTTAGCGGTTTTATACGAGCACTATAGCTATTTGGACTCGGTTAAAGGAGTGCTCCGTGGAATATCAGCAGTAGGCGTTGGCTTGATTGCTTCAACGGGTTTCAAAATGCTTAAGGATGAATTGCGTTATCCAGCAATGTTTATCGTTGTCATCGTTACCATACTAGCCGCAAGCTATTTCCACCTTGGTTTGGGGTGGGTAGTTCTCATTTCTTCGCCGCTAGCTTTAGTCTTGGCCTGGAAGAAAGCCCATTCAGAATGAGCATCCTTATTAGTCTCTTTCTAAAACTTTCCGCATTTTCTTTGATTGCATTTGGAGGTGTGAATGCTCTACTTCCAGTCTTATTTAACTTGGCAGTTACCCAAGAACATTGGATTGATGTTCAAACTTTCTCAGACTATTTTGCTATTGCACAAGCAGCGCCTGGCCCTAATTTCATGACCGTTACCCTATTGGGTTGGCACGTCTATGGAGTTATTGGCGCCCTCATTGCCACGCTTGCAATCGCCTGGCCGTCTTCCATTTTGATTTTTTACTTACAGCGCCTTATTATGGGCATTGAGGATCCACTCAAAAAGAAATCAATTCAGTACGCGGCCGCCGCTCTTGCGATTGGCTTGGTCCTGTCTTCAGCCTGGCAAATTGCTTTGCAAATCAATCAAAGTATGGCAGCCTATGCACTTACGATTGGCACTATTGCTATTGTCTTCTTTACACGCTGGCACCCTTTATATTTAATTGCTATTGGTGCACTGCTTGGGGTTCTTGGTTTTATTTAAGAAAGATTCACAAAATGAATATGAAGCTATCTAAATTAATTTCAGTTTCACTTCTCGGTCTCGTCTCTCTTGTAACTACCGCATCTTTTGCGCAGACCAATTACCCAACAAAACCCATTAACTTCATCGTGCCTTATGGTGCAGGTGGTGGCGCAGATTCTCGTAGTCGTCAGATCGCTCAAAAAATGAGCGTGATCCTCAAGCAACCGATCATCGTGGATAACAAACCTGGCGCTGGTGGCAATATCGGTACTGAATTCATTTCTCGTGCCGCTCCAGATGGTTACACCATCGGTATGGGCAACTTCGCACCTATGGCCGTAAATAAAACACTCTTTGGTAATTTACGCTACGACCCAGAAACTGATATCACCCCAATCGTCTTAATTGAAAAAGGTCCCTTGGTGTTAGTCGTTAATCCAAACTCTCCATACAAAACAGTGCAGGATATTGTGGCGGCTGCTAAAGCAAAGCCGGGTGTGCTGACCTTCTCTTCTGGCGGTATTGGCGGCAGCCATCAACTCTCTGCTGAGTTATTTAAGCAAAACGCTGGAATCGATATGATCCACGTGCCATATAAGAGTGGCTCTGCTGGCTTAACAGATCTCATGGCCGGTAATGTCACCATGATGTTCGATCAAATGTATTCAGCAATGCCCAGCATCAAGGCGGATAAGTTGCGTCCGATTGCTATCACTAGCAAGAAACGTTCGCCATTGCTACCTAATATACCCACCTTTGCTGAAGCAGGCTATCCGAAGGTTGAAGTGCTCAACTGGCAAGGCTTAATTGCGCCTAAGGGAACACCAAAAGCCATCATTGATCAGCTTAATGCCGCTGCAAATGAAGCCTTGAAAGACCCCCAATTACGTGAGCTGATGCTCTCTCAAGGAAATGAAATTGGGGGCGGTAGTCCTGCAGAATTTTCTGCTCTGATTAAATCAGAGTCTGCCAAATGGAGTGCTGTTGTTAAAACAGCCAATATCAAACCAGAGTAAAAAAGAACGCTGATTTAATCGGGGGCCACTAAGACTTAGTAGCCCCCGATTTTTATTTGAGCGCTTGGTAAGTCAAGATGCCTAAGAAGGTCAACACAAGTGAGCCAATCAGATGTAGTAAGGCTGTACCTAATGCCCAGGTGACCTCTCCGCGCTGAACAAATCCCACCACTTCTGCAGAGAAACTCGAGAAGGTAGTTAAGCCCCCTAAGAAGCCAGTCACTACCAAAAGTCGCCACTCTGGTGAAAGCTGTGGATTGTTTCCAAAGAAGGCTACTGCAAGACCAACGAGATAGCCACCTACCATGTTGGATATCAGCGTACCGAGAGGGATGATGGATGCTGCACCTACAGTCAAAGCGTTAAAGCCTGCTCTCAATAAAGCGCCAAGTCCTGCACCAAAAAAAACCGCCAGAATAGATAGCCACATAATCCGCTCTTTATTGAATAGAAAAACCCAGCATGCTAATCGAACTCATCTCAATTCCATCAACATAGACTTTGGCATGCTCACCATCCTGTTGTAAAGCTAAAGTATATAAAGCAGGCCAATAATGCTCTGGGGTTGGGATAGATAAGTGGGCTGCCTCACCATATTTCTCCCACTCAATCAGAGTCTCGTGGTGATTCGCATGGAGTTCAGAAGTGAAAAACTCGTTAAATTCCTGAGCCCAAGGATAAGGTTGCGCGCCATCTTGCCAATGAATCGTCCGCAGATTGTGCACAACATTACCGCTAGATAAAATCAAAATATTTTCGTCACGCAAAGGGCGAAGTTGTTTTGCCAAATCATAATGTTGACGCGCAGACATAGAGCCATCGAGACTCAACTGCACTACTGGTACATCAGCATTGGGGTACAGATACTTGAGAACGGACCATGCGCCATGATCAATGCCCCACTCATTCTCTTCAAGCACTACCGGGACACTTAATAATTCTTGAACGCGATCAGCCAACGCTGGACTGCCTGGCGCTGGATACTGAACATCAAAGAGTGCTTGGGGAAAGCCGCCAAAGTCGTGAATCGTTTTGGGTTTAGCCATTGCAGTAACCCAAGTACCTCGAGTTACCCAATGTGCAGAGATCACCAAAATAGCATCAGGACGTTTTAGTGATTTGCCAAGAGCAGCCCAAGTCGCTGTAAAGCGATTGGGCTCAATGGCGTACATCGGACTGCCATGGCCAGCAAATACTGCAGGTTGGCGATGGCTAGTCATTAAGACCGATTAACCGAATACGTAACCAGTATGAGCAGCTACTAATGCAAACAAAATCGCCAAGCTGGTAGCGGCTGCCAACATCACGATCAAAGTAATGATCTTTTTGTTGATTTCGCCTTTAGATTCGTTATGCCATTCGTTCATGCTAAATCCTCTGTAAACACATTAATAATGAGTGTAATTATCCACTATCGACCGCGGCCGGCCTTACGCATCATGCCTTTTCCGCCGCCAAAACCTGCCTGAGGCCTGCCAGCAGGGCCAGATGGCCCCTTTGGTACGGGTGGACGGGCTGGAGGCTTAGCCGCAACGGCCTTTACTGGGGTTTTTGAATCAGGTTTCTTTTCGTCAGTCACTTTCAGCTCCTATGGATATCATATTGCCATGATTACTGACTATTCTATCCAAGCCGTCGCCATTAACGCGATTCCCCTGATTTTTGCCATCACTATCCATGAGGCAGCCCATGGCTTTGCCGCCCGTAAATTTGGGGATAACACGGCATATATGCTAGGGAGAGTCAGCTTGAATCCCGCTAAACATATAGATCCCGTTGGCACGATCCTGATTCCTTTGGTGCTCATTCTGACGGGATCCCCTTTTTTGGTGGGATATGCCAAACCAGTACCAGTGAACTTCGGACGCCTGCGTAACCCCCGAATCGACTCTATTTGGGTTGCTTTGGCTGGGCCTGGCTCTAACTTTATTCAAGCACTGATCTGGCTAATTCTGCTCATCCTGCTAGTGGGCCTTGGAATCGATGAAAAATTCTTAATTTCGATGTCTCAAGCTGGCATTTCTTGGAATCTGGGTTTATTGGTTTTTAACCTCTTTCCGCTTCCACCGCTCGATGGTGGACGCATTCTCTCTAGTCTTTTGCCAGCCCGCCAATCAATTGCACTTGGCAGATTAGAGCCTTGGGGCTTTTTTATTGTCCTAGGCCTCGTCTTTACTGGAGTCATTGGTAGCCTCTGGATGGCACCCCTCATCAGCTTTTTTGAATGGCTCATCCTCCTGTTGACCAGCCCCTTACGGATGATTTTTTAATCTTGGCAGAAAATAGTGTTCTAGGCTATTCTGATTTTGGGCAAACCCAAACCGTTAATGGAGAACCTTCATGAAATTTCAAAAAATTGTTTTAAGTGCAGTAGCCTTGTTCACGATGAGTAGCGCTGCCTTTGCGCAATTTCAGAATGCAGAAAAAGCAGTTGATTACCGTCAAAGTGTTATGACGGTGATTAATACGCATTTCGCCAGAATTGGAGCCGTGGTTAAAGGTGAGGCCCCATACAACAAAGATGAAGTAGCTAAAAATGCAGCGGTAGTTGCAATGCTTTCTACATTGCCATGGTCAGCATTTGGTCCTGGCTATGAAGGCGGCAAAGCACAAGCAGATGTTTGGTCAGATAGTGCGAAATTCAAAGCGGCTGCAGAAAAAATGCAACTAGCCGCAGCGAATCTGAATATGGCTGCTCAATCAGGCGATCTTGAAAATATCAAAAAAGCATTTGGCGCGACAGGTCAAACCTGCAAAGGCTGCCACGAAGATTTCAAAAAGAAATAATCAGCTTACCGTAATGAGATAACCCACTACAACGGCGATTAAGCTTAATAGCAATAGAGCTAACCCCCGTTGCAAGCCTCCATCCTTGGAGGGGCGGCCCAAGTCAGAAGGCGAATACTTTGCTTCCTCGCTTGGGTCGATTTCTTTATCACCACTGATCATTGGACGAATTAAATCTTCGCCCTTCAATTTTTTGTAATACCAAATTGCTGCAATATGAATGGCAATCAAGGTATAAATCACCACCTGATTACTCTCATGCATCTCTGATAAAAAAGAAACCGAAGATTCAGACAGATATTTGGATAATGGCCCCTGAAATGCAATCTCATCATCAACAAACAAGCCAGTAACAGCTTGAACACTCAAAACCAATAGCAAGGCAAAAACCGAGAGTGCGCCAATTGGGTTATGACCCAAAAAGCGGGGCGACTTTCCCTGCAAGTAATTGGTGATCGCCTCGCGGTTTGGAAGAAATGAGGCAAACCGAGCATGTGTAGAACCTATGAACCCCCAAATAATCCTAAAGATGAGTAGCGTCAAAATACTATAGCCAAAATAAGCGTGCCATTGAATAGCGTTACCGCCAATGTTGACGCAGATCAGGCTGCCAACAATGCAAGCCACAAGCAACCAGTGAAATAAGCGGATCGGCAGATCCCAAACACGAATTAATTTCTTCATAAGCTTCAGGATAAAACAGAAACTCCCTTAAACTCACTAAAACATGAATCCAAGCAAAGCTTTCAGAACCTTACTGCTTTACCGTATCGGCGCAACTCTCAGCTATCAAATCATGATGGTGGCAGTTGGCTGGCATCTTTATGAGATTACTCACAGCGTTGTCTCGCTCGGTCTTATTGGTCTTGCGGAGCTGGTTCCCTACTTTCTTCTAGCACTGTACTCTGGTCACGCTGTAGACCACTACTCGCGCAAACTGATTTCTGGCATTGCATCCACAATCCATATTTTGGTGGCTTTATTTTTAACTGCGATTGCCTTGGGCTGGCTATCACCCCCAGTGCCATTGATCTATACAGCCGTTGGCTTTATCGGCATAGCAAGAGCACTATTGCGCCCCTCCTATCAGGCTCTGTTTGGGCAGATTATTCCGCGCGATCAGCTAACCAAGTACATGGCTTATGCCAATGCGTCCTTTCAAATCTGCGTAGTAGCAGGGCCTGGATTGGGTGGACTCATGATTGGCTTTACCAGTCTTACTTGGACATACGTATTAGCCGCTCTATGCGGCGTTGTCAGCCTTTATGGCGTGACTTTTATTAAAGCCCAACAAGAAAAGTCTTCTCATGCAAATAGCCACTTCCTCAAAAGCTTTATGGAAGGATTTGATTACGTTAAAAAACATGAATTAATTCTGAGCACCATGGCACTCGATATGTTTGCGGTCTTGTTTGGGGGTGCCGTCTCCATTCTTCCTGCATTTGTAAGCGAGGTATTGCATGCTGGTCCGGAGGTGCTCGGCATATTAAGAGCCGCGCCAGCGGCAGGCTCGGTCTTAACGGGAGTATTCTTAGCAACGCGCCCTATTCTCAACGACTCAGGTAAATATCTCTTACTAGCAGTAGCTGGATTTGGCCTATCTATTATTGGGTTTGGACTATCGACCCATCTCTGGGTATGCGCCCTGTTTCTATTTGCCTCTGGTTGCTGTGACTCTGTCTCTGTAGTAGTCCGTAGCAGTATTGTGCAGCTCACCACTCCCGATCACATGCGTGGTCGCATTAGCGCAATCAATGGGATCTTTATTGGCTCTTCAAATGAACTGGGCGCCCTAGAGTCTGGCATTGCTGCCAGCCTCCTGGGTTTAGTGCCATCAATTATTTTTGGTGGCTTTGCTACCGTGGGTATCGTCTTCATAACGTACAAACTTGCCCCACACCTCTACAAATTTCATATCCGAGATATTACTTAATCTCTGGCAATTCCTTTTGAATAATCTTGAGGCCCGCCCTTAAAGCTTCTTGATATCGTTCACGTTCAGCTTTAATGGTTTCGGCAGTCCAAGGAAAAAACCCTTCGCCTGTTTTCATACCAAATTTTCCACTGGCTACACGCTCACTCAAGCACTTAGCAATATTCGGAGAGTTGTTGAGCGATGGATAAATCGTCGCGCCGCCTGCCGCATGCACATCCAGGCCAGCGTGATCCCTTTGCATTGCTGGACCAGCAGCGATATACCTGAAACCAAAGCCAAAGCGCACTGCTTTATCAATATCTTCTGGAGTGCAGATGCCTGCATCCACCATTGCAAAAGCCTCACGTGACAAGGCATGTTGCAAACGATTGGCCAAGAAACCAGGCAAGTCTTTTTTCACGGTCACCGGCACCATGCCGCAAGCTGTCATTAGTCTAGTCAAGCTATCACCAACCATCGGTGAAGTTTTCTCGCCATACACAACTTCTACACAGGGAACTAAATGGGCAGGCATGAAGAAATGCAAACCAATCATACGCGCAGCAGTTTTTAATCCGCTCGCAATTTCACTAATTGGAAAGCTAGTGCTATTACTAGCTAAAACTGCTTCAGGTTTTGCATACTGCTCTAACTTCGCAAATAATTCTCGCTTGATATCTAAGCGCTCTGGCACACATTCAATTACTAGATCAATATCAGACCAATCTACCTCTTCTAATGATCCCGCAACAGTTAGAAGATGAATGCGATGCTCGTAACCAAGATCAGTCATTGTGTTTACAAAGTAATCCGGCAATAAAGCGCGGCGCTCCGTAGTGGGCTCAACCACTTGAACTGCGCAACCGCCACGGGCACAGACTGCGGCAACATCTGCACCCATGGTGCCGCCACCGACGATCACTACCTTGGTTTCTGCTGGGGTAAACAACATGACATATTCTCCTAAGTGGGGGGACTTTTTAGAAAAAATCCTCTTACAATGCAATCATTATTCCAATAAACAATAGAGACAGACATGATCCCCGTCAATTCGGTGCTGCAGGTCGGCCATTTCCCTGAAATTATGCAGGCGGAAATTGATCGCCGCTTTACACCAACGCGCCACATGGATCTCACTGCGCCTCCTCCCGCGGGTAACTTTGAGGCGATCTTGATTCGCTCCAATACCAAGCTGCCAGAGGCCCTAGTCAAACAGATTCCCAGCGTTAAGCTGGTATCTACTTGTGGCGTAGGCTATGACAACCTCCCGCTGACATACCTAAAAGAAAGCGGTATTAAAGCGACCAATACGCCAGGCGTTCTCAATGATGCTGTCTGCGAGCTCGCTATTGGCATGATGCTGAGCTTAATGCGCCGTATCCCTGAATCTCAGGACTATGTAAAGAGTACTGCCTGGTCTAAGGCACCCTTCCCGCTCACAACCACCTTAGCAGGTAAATGTGTTGGTATTGCAGGTATGGGCCGTATTGGCCAAGACTTAGCAAAACGCTTGGAGCCTTTTAAAGTGAAGCTCGCTTACTCAGGGCCAAACCCCAAACAAGTGCCCTATACCTATTACAAAGATGTGAAAGATTTGGCGGCTGCTTGTGATGTTTTATTTTTGGCTTGCCCAGCAACAACTGATACGGATAACTTGATAGATTCCGCCGTACTTGAAGCCCTTGGCTCGTCATCTTATTTAATTAATATTGCCCGAGGGAGTGTCGTAAATGAGGCTGCACTTTTATATGCACTGCAACATAAAAAGATCGCCGGCGCAGCATTAGATGTATTTAATAATGAACCCAATCCCAATTCTGCCTTTTTAGAATTGGATAATGTTTTATTAACGCCGCACATTGGGAGCGCTACCTCAGAAACACGGATAGCCATGACCAACTTAGCCGTAGATAATTTGGAAGCTTTCTTTACACAACAACCACTTCTATCAGAAGTTCATTATTAAATTGGAGTCAGAATGACCATCACTTTGCATCCCTCAACTTTGCCGGCAGTGCTCTCGCCTGTATTAACGCCATTTATGGCAGACGGCAATCCAGATGCCCAAAAATTACTGAAACAATGTAAGTGGTTGGAATCCAATGGTGTTGGTCAAGCAATCTTTGGCACTAACTCAGAAGCCAACTCCATGTCTGCTCCGCAAAAGATGAGCACCTTAACCGCACTGATTGAAGGTGGCTTAAATCCAGCGCATATGATGCCGGGCACAGGCGCATCTTCCATTGATGCCACCGTTAACATGACGCGCCATGCAGTCAATCATCAATGTGCTGGCGTGCTGATGTTGCCACCGTTCTACTACAAAGATGTCAGCGACGATGGTCTGTTTGCCTACTTCTCAGAAGTAATTCAAAAGGTAGGCAGCTCCACACTGCAAGTTTATTTGTATAACATTCCACCTGTCACCAAAATTAGCTTTAGCCTCTCTCTGCTAGAGCGCTTGACTAAAGAATATCCAAACACCATCGTTGGCATGAAAGATAGCTCTGGCGATTGGGCTTATACCGAATCCGTCATCAAACTGTTAGCACCCTCTGGTTTCCGCGTCTATGCTGGTAGCGAAGTATTCCTCATGCGCGCCCTGCGTGCTGGCGGAGTTGGTTGCATCTCTGCGACCGCTAACGTCAATCCAAAAGCAATTGCTGATTTAGCGGCCCACTGGAAGGACGCCAATGCGGATGAGCTTCAAGCAGGATTGGATCAAGTACGCGGCATATTCGCCAAATACCAAATGATTGCTGGTATGAAAACTGCTGTAGCTCACTACAGCAAAGATCCAGAATGGTTACGAGTTCGCCCACCACTCATGCAGCTCAACGCTGATCAACAAGCGCAGTTACTGAGTGAACTCAAGCAAATTAACTTCAGCATGCCCGGTCTTTAATCCATACATATTAAAAAGATAAACAGGAGACATCCATGAAACTACTTAAAGTCATTGTGCTATCCCTCAGCTTTTTGTGGGCTAGTGCACAAGCGCAAAATATTTCAATTGCGACCGGTGGCACTGGCGGCGTTTACTACCCTATGGGTGGTGGCTTAGCCTCCGTTCTTTCGAGCAAAGTCCCTGGGATGTCTGCAACTGCCGAGGTAACTGGCGGCTCGGTAGATAACCTAAATCTCATCGGTACTGGCAAGCCTTATGTTGGCTTCTCCATGGCAGATGCTGCGAAAGATGCACAAGTAGGAGAAGGCAAGTTTGCCGGCAAGAAAGTGGATCTACGTACATTAGTTGTGCTCTATCCAAACTTGATGCATGTGGTTACTATTGATTCAACCGGCATCAAGTCGATGAAAGATTTAAAAGGAAAGCGCATCAGTACAGGCGCCCCTGGAAGTGCGACAGAAGTGATGGCATTTCGTTTATTAGAAGCAGCTGGCCTAGATAAAGACAAAGACGTCAAACGTGAGCGCTTAAGCGTTGCTGAATCTGTCAATGCCGTGAAGGATCGCAAGATTGATGCATTCTTCTGGGTAGGTGGCTTGCCAACTGCTGCCGTCACTGACTTAGCCAACACCCCAGGAACCAAAATCGTCATGGTTGATACAGGTGATGAAGTGGCCTCTATGAATAAAAAATACGGCAACCTGTATTTCGTTGCCAATATTCCGAAGGCAACCTACAGCGGAATGGCTAAAGACAACAAAGTAGCTGCTGTAGCCAACATCTTAGTGGTCAATGCCAACATGCCAGATGATCAAGCCTACAAAATTGTGAAAGCTATATTTGATAACAAGCTTGAACTAGTCCGCACTCATCAGGAATTTATGAGCATTAATTTGGATAATCAAAAGCAGAAGGCAACTCCAATTGATTTTCATCCGGGTGCTTTAAAGTACTTTAAAGAAAAGAATGTCAAAGTAAACTAAAACTGCATCAAAGGGGTGAGAGAAATCACCCTTTTTTCTTTAATCATTTATCACAATAAATACAAATAAGTAGATAGGCGGAGACATGAATCAAAACGTCATTGATAACGAAACCCAAGAAAAATTAGATGCCTTCATTAAACAAGAGGAAGGTGACTCAAATGACTACAAAGGCTTACTAGCCAAGTTCATCACATTAGTTGCTGTAGGCATGTCACTTTTTCACCTCTACGCAGCCTACTCGATTGTGCCAACCCAAGAGTTGCGCGTAATCCACGTAGCGCTCGTTCTGTTTTTAGTATTTTTGAGCTTTCCTGTGGCAACGCGCTTTAAAAATCGCTTAATGCCCTGGGATATTGTCTGCGCCCTAGTGTCAGTAGCAATTGCTTATTACATCCTGAGTGGCGGCGATGATTTCATGGATAGAAACACCGCCCCAAATTCAACTGATGTCATGGTAGGAATTGCTTTAATACTACTTATTCTAGAAAGCGTAAGGCGCACCAATGGCATGATTTTGGTATCGGTAACCGTTCTATTCTTGCTATACGCTTTATTTGGTAACTATCTACCCGCACCCTGGACCCATAAAGGCTACGATCTCGATCGCTTAGTTGGGTACATGTACATGACCCTAGAAGGTATTTACGGTACTGCGGTGGATGTCTCAGCAACCCTCATCATTTTGTTCACTATCTTTGGCGCCTTCTTGCAATTTACTGGCGCAGGTAAGTTCTTCATTGACTTCTCTTTTGCGGCCATGGGCGGCAAATCCTCTGGTGTTGGTAGAACAATTGTGATGTCCTCATTCTTATTGGGTGGCCCATCAGGCTCCGGCGTGGCAACAACTGTAACGGTTGGCTCTGTAGCAGCGCCTATGCTTGAAAAAGTGGGTTACGAAAGAAATGCAGCAGGTGGTCTTTTAGCTGCTGGTGGATTGGGCGCAATCATTTCCCCTCCGGTATTGGGCGCAGCTGCATTTTTGATTGCAGACTTTTTGAAGATTTCCTATTTAGATGTGTTGTTGATGGCAACCATCCCAACCATTCTGTTTTACCTCGGCTTGTTTGTCATGGTAGAGATTGATGTTCGTAAATACGGGATGAAGAATATTCACTTTGAATCAGCTGAGTCTGCGTGGCAGCTCACCAAGAAGTATTGGTTCCACTTCTTCTCCCTTATCTCCATTGTGGTATTCATGCTAATGGGTTTCTCACCCACTATGTCAGTATTTTGGGCAACAGTCGTATCCGCGCTATCAAGCATGCTCAGAGAAGATACGGCCATCATTCCTTGGGCATGGTTTAAAGGCAAAGAGCCAATTCTTTCTGGGCTCTACAACTCCAATCTGACCAAAGCCTTGGCCTCCGGCTCTACTGGTGTCCTAGCAATTGCGGCTACTTGCGCGGGTGCAGGCTTAATTGTGGGTACGGTAACCCTTACTGGTCTTGGGCTCAAATTTAGCTCCATCGTGATTCAGTATGCAGGTGGTTCGCTCTTGCTCACGACGATCTTTACAGCGCTTGTGGTCTGGGTAGTAGGTCTTGCAGTTCCAGTAACGGCCTCTTATATTATTTGTGCAGTGATTGCTGCACCCGCCCTGATTAACTTAGGCGTGCCTGACTTTGCGGCGCACATGTTTATTTTCTATTACGCCGTTCTCTCTGAGGTATCTCCTCCGACTGCACTCTCACCATTTGCAGCGGCCGCAATTTGCAAAGGAAATCCCTATAAAACAACCTTGCAAACGTGGAAATATGTTGCGCCAGCCATTTTGGTTCCCTTCATGTTTGTGCTGGATAAATCCGGTGTGAGCTTGCTACTGATGGGCTCAACAGATGCCCTTGAAAAGGCGGACTGGCTACAAATTGCTTGGGTCTCCTTCACAGCAGTAGTTGGAATCATTTGCTTGGCTGGCGGCTTGCAAGGCTGGTTTATTGAGAAGACCAAAGTATTTGAACGCATTCTGATGGTCGCATCTGGTGTTGCTCTAGCCTACCCATCTACTGAGGCTGATTTAGTTGGCTTTATTGGCTTTGGCTTGGTCTTGATTACACAAACTGTTCGACACTTCAAGCTGCATCCTAGAACAACGTAAGATTTATCAGCAAGCTTACTGATGACTAGAAACAATCAAGCCCGCTAATGCGGGCTTGATTGTTTTAGGACTTCATCGATCTATGCAATCTTGGTCCACGGGGTTTTGCCAGCATATTTCTTAATAGCAGCTTCATCAAACTCAAATCCAAGCCCTGGGGTTTGATGGAGAATCAAATCGCCATTCTTAAAGGTGAGCTGTTTATTAATTAATCTGCGGAAGTTCAATACTTGATCATCCAAGAAGAATTCCACAAAACGGGCATTCGGGGTGGCTGCTACCAAAGGAGCATGCAAGTCATGCATCCAATGGGGGCATACGGTAATCCCTTTAGCATCAGCATATGCTGAGATACGACGCCATTCAGTAATGCCGCCACAGACAGCCGCATCCGATTGCAAAATCGCTGCGCCACCTGCATCAATCAACTCCCTGAAACGCCAGCGGCCTGCCTCCATCTCACCAGTAGCCACATTAATCTTAGTTTGGCGAGCTAGAGCAGCATGTAAGTCAATGGCATCTGGTGAAAAAGGCTCTTCAATCCAGTAAGGGTTATAGGCTTCAAAACGTCTTACATACTCAAGCGCTGTTGGTAAATCGCGCCAGGCATTATTTGCATCTAGTGTGAGCAAAATATCATCGCCAATAGCCTTACGAGCAGCCTTCACGCGATCTTCTTCTTCGGCGGGGGATAAGCGCCCCACTTTCATTTTGACCGCTTTAAAGCCCTGTTTTACATAGGTCTCCATTTCTTTACCCAGTTTTGCAGGCGTTTTACCTTCAAGGTAATAGCCGCCACTGGCGTAAGCAGGTACGCGATCATCCACAACTGATCCTAAATAATGATGCAGTGGTAGACCTGCAGCGCGGGCATTGAGATCCCAAAGCGCAGTATCTAGAATGGAGATGCCACGCATCACTGCACCGCTGCGGCCTTGCAAAATGGATTCGTTATACATCTCCATCCACAAGCCTTCGCTACGATGGCTGTTCTGCCCAATCAGCTTAGGCGCCAGTAATTGCTCCACAGCCAGCCTGGCAATATCACCACCGGCACTACCGACATAGCAAAAACCAATGCCCTCATTACCGTCTTTGCTACGAACTTTAACTAAGCAATAGTGACGCTCAGACACGGTACGGGTTGAAAACGAAGTCACCTTGTCTAAAGGCACTGCAACTGAGGCAACTTGCACAGATTCGATGATCGGCATCTGAACTCCTTATTGAAAAAAATATTGTAGCCAGTATTGAAATAGAAATACTCAGTTAGGGCCAAGAATAGGGGTATTAAAGCAATGGGCCGCCCTTGTAAGCGCTAATTTATTGCAGCACAACAAATTTCCCCGAGGCGGGGTTCACATTATTAGATAATTGCATGGTGAATAAAAATGTCAGCGCCCATCATTGGCTCTTAAAAGGAGTCCTCATTCTTTTGGGATGCACGTTCCTAAGTCTAGGAAGTGTTGCTCAAGCACAAACTAGCCAAACCTCAAAAGCCAATCAGACTCGCAAAAAAGTCCTTGTTCAAAATACAAAGCAAGTTGGCTTTAAAGACAAGTCTGCGGGCGTAGGTACAAAATCGAGCAGCATGAGCTTGAACCCTTCACTCTTTCAAAAGAAAGATCCTAGTGAGCTGATGCTTGATAGCGATGCCAACCTTGACTATCGGGTGACGCAAGGATGTCTGCGCCGTAACTTCAATGAAGACAACCTGCCATCGAGTGTTGGTATTGATAATAGTCAATTTTCCGAGTTCTTCAAAAGTCAGACCAAGGGATTTTTTGACCGCATGCGGGGGGATTGCATTCCCTATGCAGCCGCATTTACTACACGCAACCGCTTTGACTCATTGAGCATCATGAATGGTCCGGTTTTGGATAGTAAAACAGAAGTATGGACATTCACACCGTCAGCCTTCGGTGGATTTTTGGTGCAACAAGATTTCTTAAGAAATGAGTCGAAGAATCTCACTGAAATCCGTGTGCCCTTAAAAGAGGTTCTGTATGACCCTCGTAAGCTAGGCGATAAGTTGCCAGTTGAACTGGTTTGGGAACTCAATTCCATCATCAAGCAAATTTACCCCGAAGATAACAACTCACTTGAGAACACCAATAGCATTGTTCGTTTGATTGTGGATTTCGGAGATCGCGAGCGCTGGGCGCAAATTTGGGCTGTCGAGATTATTGATCCAGCTAACAAAGAGGTATTTGCGAACGCATTTTGGGTTGAGCGTAATGAACTACCGGGTGGATTTTTCACTGGCAACGGGGAATCCTTAGAGCGCTCGTTCTGGACCAATCCACTGAGCTATCGACGCATCTCTCGGGGGGTGGGTATGGTGCGGGCTGGCAGCGCTAAACGTTCTAAGAGTAATGCCGCTGTTGCACAACCAGCCCCAACTAAACAGCGCTACCGCGCCCATATGGGAATCGACTATGCGGCACCCATTGGCACCCCAATCTTTAGTGTAGCTAATGGCAAAGTAGTGCATCTTGGCTTTAGCGGCGCATTTGGTAATTTGATTGTTCTAGAGCATCCTGGTGGTTATCACACCTATTACGCCCATTTGAGTAACTACAACACTGAGCTTGAGTTAGGTAATGAAGTGCGGCGTGGTCTTGAGATTGGGTACGTTGGAATTACGGGCCGATCTACTGGACCGCATCTTCACTTTGAACTTCGAAAAGATGGCATATACGTTGATCCGTATGCATCCAAAACCCAACTCGACTTATGGTCTATGCGTGATAGCGAGAGCGGTCAATTGACCAGAGAGGTTTTGCTGCTAGGAAGTCCAGTCCTTAAATGATTGCTAGAAATTAAGTTTAGGTACTTGATAAAAAATGGGGTCCAATCGGACCCCATTTATTTTTTCTACCGATTGGCCTATTAGCCGAGCACTAGAACCGGCAACTTGGAATGCACAATCACCTCATGAGTCTCACTGCCCAACAAGACACCTTTAATGCCAGTGCGCTTGTGTGAAGCCATCACGATGACATCGGCTTTGGCTTTTTTAGCACCATCCAAAATACCTTCGGATAGATTCGAGTTTTGGATGTGCAAGGATTTTGCTTTAATGCTGGCGCCGAGCGCGGTAGCAGATTTTTTGAAGACATCTTTAGCGTACTCAGCACAAGCATCCTTATGGTCTTTCGCAGAGATACCATAAGCCATGGTGCTGTCTGAATAAACGAGGGGCGGCATTGGATCAGAAACATAAACCAAAGTCACCGCTGCGCCGTCAGCCTTAGCAAGCGCAGCAACCTTTTTTAAGGACTTTTTGCTGACATCCGAACCATCTACCGGTACTAATAAATGCTTAAACATATAAACCCCTTTTAAATTGAACAACTGGCCTGATCCTTCCATCATAATGCTTATTATTAGCCTATAAAAGCGCAAAAGGTAACTTAATTGCTCAAGTATTTTGGGATTTACTTCTCTTTTCTGATCACCCTCATCGCGGTAGATTTAGTCTGGCTGTTGGGCATCGCAAAATCCCTTTATCGCGATGAAATGGGCGATCTGATGGCTAGCGAGCCAAAACTGATTGCCGGCTTAGCGTTTTACCTCCTCTATGCGCTTGGTGTCTGTATTTTTGTGATTGCACCAGCACTCTCAAAACAATCCCTCACTTATGCACTGCAATATGGCGCTCTATTTGGCTTGTTTTGTTACATGACTTATGACCTGACTAACCTGGCTGTCATTCGAGATTTTCCAGCTAGACTCGCCTTGATTGATATTGCCTGGGGCTCACTCGTAACCACCTTTGCAGCCGGAATTGCTTATTGGGTTGGCGATCGCCTCTCTTAGGCCGACTTCATCAATTCATGTTTCTAATCCGAAAATACTCGACTGATTCAAGGACTACAACCGGAGCCTATTTACTAAAGATGCTCTTGCTATTCATACTTTAGGCAATACAGAAACCGCCTTTGAGTAAAGCTTCGGGAAGAACCCAAGCGCGATATAGGCCAAACCCACCAGCAATCAACAGCAACAGAACTGCGAAGTAGCGCACCCAGACATACTGCCCAAACTGGGTTAAGGCTGCAGAGAATTTAGAAATCAACAATAGGTTTGGCAAGGTTCCCAAGCCAAATGCCAGCATCAGCGTTGCGCCCGTTAATACATCGCCAGATAAAAAAGCTAGCGGCAAGACACTGTATACCAAACCGCAAGGCACTAGACCCCACAACATTCCACTAAACCAACGAGAGGGGCCGTTTGCAAAGCGGCCTAGGTACTTTGCCCAATAACTGGCAATTTGAGTCCCAAGCCACTTACCACCAATCAGAGTCTTCGATTTACCTAAGCCTAATAAGCGCAAGCCCATCAAAATCAGAATGAAGGATGTCAGAAAAAATAAAGCTCTTTGAATCGGAAGCAAGCTTTGCTGCCAAACCACCACCCCAATCCAAGCAGCAAGGGCACCCAACAGAACGTAGGTTGTCACGCGGCCTAAATGCATGATCAGTTGCAGATAGAAGAGCTCAGATTTGGAGTGCATAGGGACCTCAGACACCACCGGGCGCTCTAACGCCGCAGCAATGCCGCCACACATCAGGGCGCAATGCCAGCCACTAACAAGGGAACCTAAAAAAACAGCCAAAATGAGGCTAGTGGTTAGCATGGGGTATGTAGAAGATAGGTAAAAGCGTGAATATGCATATTAATAGAATAAACTGCTCTCATAGATCAGTATCAATATGAATTACAAGCCAACCGATACCCCAAACAGCAAATGCTCAGTCTGCGTTCTGGGTCAGTTTTGCCTTCCAGTTGGCCTTAATCCCAGCGATGTCTCCAGAATCGATACCCTGGTTAAAGAACGTGTCCATTTACAAAAAGGGGAAAGCCTCTATCGTCACGGCGACCCTCTGACTTCGGTCTATAGCGTCCGTTTTGGTACCCTCAAAACTGAATACTGCCTGCAAGATGGCCGCCAGCAAGTAATTGGCTTTCATCTTCCTGGTGAAATCTTAGGTCTTGATGGCATTGGAAATGGTCATTACCAGTCAGATGCGGTCGCGCTTGAAGAAAGCGAAGTTTGCATCATTCGCTATGACGCATTTGAAGATTTAGCGAGACAGATTCCAGTGCTACAAAATCAGTTTCATAAGATCATGAGTCGGGAATTAACGCAAGATCAACGCCACCTACTTTCTTTGGGTACGATGCGCGCAGAAGAGCGATTGGCTGCGTTCTTACTGAGCCTCTCGCAACGTCTGGCAGCTCGTGGCTACCTCAATAATGAATTCGATTTACGCATGAGTCGTGTAGAGATTGGTAGCTATCTTGGTATTCAGATTGAAACTGTAAGCCGCATGCTGTCGCGTTTTGCAGAATCTGGTCTGATTCAAATCAAACAGCGTCATATTAAGTTGATTGATATGGATGGACTATATGAATTGGCGGGCATCCCCAATCCAGACCGCCACAGTTGCAGCACTACAACCCCTATCAGACAGATTTAGAGCAGGCTGCGGTCAACCCCTTTACTATCTGGCGATTCAATGCCAGGCAGAATATAAGCAGTCAGTGCGCTTGATACTGCACAAAACGTCCAGATAATAAAAAAGCCAATGGTATAAATGCCTTCATCAGAGATGTCTGGGTGATAACCAAAGAATAATAAGTCTTGTGGATGGACCACCGTAAATAGTAGACCCTCCGCCATACCTGCCACTAAAAATGCAGGCCACAGAATCCAGATCAACAGACGGTACTTCATTTGCTGACCCGTGCATCTTTAAGTTGCTCAACTTTTAAACCTTGCTTCATCACGCCTTCACGTAAAGATTTATCAGCATAGAGATTAACTGCTAACCAAATCGTAATAGCGCAGCCGATGATGGCAACTGCAGGACCGCTAATGAGTAGCCAAGGCCATAATTGTTTCCACCAGGGCTTATTGATGTGTTCTTCGGTCATATATATGCTCTCCATCTTTTACTTACCGACTTAACGAGGAATAATAAAGGTAGATTTTTCATTACGAGTTCTAATAACTACCTCATCTTCGTCGATCTCTTGTGCACTAACATCAAAAAAGATTGGGTAATTACCGGATTCATTTACGCCAATGGCAGTGCTGACTTTAATTGGAAGCAGTTGATTGCTAGCTGGGCCGACATTAATTACGCTAATTTCCTGACCTTGGGAGTTGAGGATTTTCAAACCATCTAGGCCAGTTGCCTTTACATGTACCTTCATGGGATGTTCTGAAGCATTCATGATTTGAATACGGTAGATATTCTCAATACGGACGCCCTCAACCTCACGAGCTAAAGCGCCACGATCCCGCATCACATCTACTCGTAATGGGTTACGGGTAGCCAATGAAATGAAGAAGGCAGAGGCTAAGACTGTAATGAAGGCTGTATATATTAAGACTCTAGGGCGCAGAATATGTCTAATTGCACTTTGATTGGATTCTTTTTCCTCAATAGCACGTTCGGTGGTGTAGCGAATCAATCCTTTTGGATAATCTACTTTTTCCATCACTTGATCACAGGCATCGATACAAGCTCCACAACCAATACACATGTATTGCATTCCGTCTCGAATATCAATTCCTGTTGGGCATACTTGTACACATATACTGCAATCAACGCAATCACCCAAACCTAATGAGGCATGGTCTGCAGATTTACTTCGACTACCCCTAGGCTCACCACGTACCTTGTCATAAGTAACCAAGAAAGTATCTTTATCCACCATCACACTCTGGAAGCGAGCGTATGGGCACATATATTTACAAACCTGCTCACGCATAAAGCCTGCGTTACCCCAAGTTGCAAAACTATAGAAGCACAGCCAGAAAGTCTGCCATGGCCCAAGCGATAAATGCAATAAGGCTGCGCCCAAGGTTTCTATTGGAGTGAAGTAACCAATGAAGGTAAAACCCGTCCAGAACGCGATTAACAACCAAAGGAAATGCTTAGTGATTTTCAGGCGCCATTTTTTAAGACCCCAAGGCCACTCTTCCCCATCTAAACGTATACGTGCAAATCGATCACCCTCAACTTTGCGCTCGATCCACATAAAGATTTCGGTATAGACAGTTTGTGGGCAGGCATAACCACAGAACAAGCGACCAGCAACTGTTGTAAAAAGAAATAAAGCTAAAGCAGAAAGAATGAGCAAGAGCGTGAGATAGATCACATCTTGTGGCCACAGTACTAGACCAAAAATATAAAACTTCCGTTGGACTAAATCAAAGAGAACGGCTTGTCGACCATTCCAATTTAGCCAAGGCAATCCATAGAATAGAAGTTGGGTAGCAAAAACTAGTGCCAAACGCCAACGGGCAAACAGGCCTGATACTGAGCGTGGATAAATTTTTCGCCGGACCTCGTAAAGAGATTCCTCAATTACCTCTATCGGAACAGGTTTCCCACCCGGCGAAATATATGGCACTGATTTCTAGTCTTGCTTAGCTGTTGCTGTTTGTTGATTGTTAGATAAACCCCAGACATAAGCCGCCAACAAATGAATCTTCTCGGGACTTAATACCTTATCTTGAGCGGGCATCATTGCCATGCGACCTTTTGTCACCGTCTCAATAATGGTTGCTTCTGAGCCGCCATATAACCAAGTTTTGTCGGTTAAATTCGGGGCGCCTATGGCAATATTGCCTTTGGCATCAGGACCATGACAGGCTACACAGTTTGCAGCGAATACTTGTGCACCACGGGCTGCTTTCGCATCGTCTGCTGACAAACCTGAGAGGCTACGTACATAGTTAGCAACATCCATAATTTGATTGCTATCTAACTGTGGGAAAGGAGGCATCACACCGCCACGACCATAGGTAATGGATGCTTTGATGTTTTCTGGTGAACCTCCATAAAGCCAGTCACCATCAGTCAAATTAGGGAAACCTTTTGCCCCACCTGCATCAGAGCCATGACACTGCGCACAGGAATTTAGGAAGAGGCGTTGACCCATTTCGCGGGCTTTAGGGTCTGCCGCTACTTGCTCAACATCCATCTTCACGTATTTTGCATAGACCGGCTTTAATTCATCATTAGCAGTAGTCATTGAGCTCATCAACGCACCATCAGTGGTGTAGCCCATAATCCCCGGAAATGATCCCAAACCTGGAAACAACACTAAGTAGACCAATGCAAAGATGCAAGAGAGCAAGAACATCCACATCCACCAACGTGGCAATGGATTATTTAACTCACGCAGATCGCCATCCCATACGTGACCCGTATCAGCAACCGCGCCATCGGCCGTATGCACAACCTTAGCTTTTCTTTGGGAGAACAGCAGCCAGATACACCAGAAAATTCCAACTAATGCAACTAAGGCAATGTAAGCACTCCAACCGCTGCTAAAAAAGTCACTCATGATTTGTCCTTACTAAATTCATCCGGAAGATCAAATGGAAGCTCTGCTGATTCCTGATTTGCTTTCTTGCGACCAGGAGACCAAGCCCACAAAACAATTCCTACAAAAAAAACTAGGCCTATTACTGTAGAAAATGCCGAAAGGTAGGGAGTAATCTGTTCCATTTGATTTAAGTAGTTTTAATTAATAACCTTATCAATTACTTCGCCACAACTTCTTCGACAGTGATATAGCGACGCGTAATGCCCAAGCCTTGGAGATAAGCAATTAATGCATCTAACTCCGTCTTACCCTCTAACTCTGCAGGTGCATTTGCAATCATTTCATCAGTGTATGGAACACCTAAACGACGCATAGCAACCATATGCGACTGAATAGAGCTTGCATCAGCTACATTTTTTGCGAGCCAAGGATAGGCGGGCATATTAGACTCAGGCACAACATCGCGCGGATTATTTAAGTGGATCTGATGCCAAGCATCAGAATAACGCCCACCTACACGAGCCAAATCAGGGCCCGTACGCTTACTGCCCCATAAAAATGGATGGTCATATACAGACTCGCCAGCCAATGAATAGGGGCCGTAGCGCTCTACTTCAGAACGCAATGTCCGTATCTGTTGTGAATGGCAACCAACACAACCTTCGCGTTGATAGATATCGCGGCCAGCTAAACGCAAAGCTGTGTATGGAACAACGCCAGGACTAGGCTCAGTCGTAGTGTGCTGGAAAAAGAGGGGAACAATTTGCACCAACCCTGCAATCGATACGACCACGATCGTTGCAATAATTAACCAACCAACGTTTTTCTCAAGCGTTCCGTGGGAGAAGAATTTATTTTCGCTAGACATTTTCTTCTCCTTTTAGTGTTCAGCAACGGCCATTGGAATAGGCGCATTTACAAAAGTTTTACCCTGCACTGTTTTGAAGACGTTGTACGCCATCAAGAACATGCCGCTTAGGTAGCACAAGCCGCCCATCAAACGAATAACATAGAAAGGGAAAGTCGCTTTGACAGACTCGACAAAACTGTATGTCAAAGTGCCATCTGGTTCAAACGCTCTCCACATCAAACCTTGCATAACGCCGGCAATCCACATTGCAGCGATATAGAGAACAACACCAATAGTAGCGATCCAGAAATGCAACTCAATCCACTTGGTGTTATACATTTCTTTTTGACCAACCAAGCGCGGGATCAGATAGTAGAGAGATCCAATAGTAATCATGGCTACCCAACCCAAAGCACCAGAGTGAACGTGCCCAATAGTCCAGTCCGTGTAGTGAGACAAGCTGTTCACTGTCTTAATTGACATCATGGAACCCTCAAAGGTAGACATACCGTAGAAGGACAATGCCACCACCAAGAATTTCAAGATCGGATCACGACGCAATTTATACCAAGCACCAGACAATGTCATGATGCCGTTGATCATGCCACCCCAAGATGGGGCCAGTAAAATCAAAGAGAACACAGTACCGAGCGACTGAGTCCAGTCAGGCAAAGAAGTGTGTTGTAAGTGGTGAGGGCCTGCCCACATATACGTAAAGTTCAAGGCCCAGAAGTGAACAATCGACAAACGATATGAATAGATTGGACGCTCAGCCTGCTTTGGGATGAAGTAATACATCATGCCCAAGAAGCTAGTAGTCAAGAAGAAGCCTACTGCATTGTGACCATACCACCACTGAACCATCGCGTCTTGTACCCCAGCATATGCAGAGTAGGACTTCCATAAAGTTGCAGGCATCTCTAAGTTATTAAAGATATGTAGAATGGCAATAGTCAGAATATATGCACCGAAGAACCAGTTCGAAACGTAAATATGTTTCGTTTTGCGCTTCATGATGGTGCCAAAGAAAACAACTGCGTAGGCTACCCAAACTACAGTGATCAAAATATCAATCGGCCACTCAAGCTCAGCGTATTCTTTTGAGGTTGATATGCCCAATGGCAATGTCACTGCAGCCAGCACAATAACTGCCTGCCAACCCCAGAAGGTAAAGGCTGCTAGCTTGTCACAAAACAAGCGCGCCTGACATGTACGCTGAACGATGTAATAGGACGTTGCGAATAAGGCTGATCCACCAAAAGCAAAAATCACTGCATTGGTGTGTAAAGGACGCAAGCGACCATAACTCAACCAAGGAATATTAAAAGTGATTTCAGGCCAGATCAACTGGGCTGCGAGGATAACCCCCACGAGCATGCCAACAATTCCCCAAAGCACAGTAACGATGGCAAATTGGCTGACAACCTTGTAATTGAAGGTATCTTGATTGCTCCCCACGGTAAGTCCCATGGTTTCTCCTTTTTTGTGACCAAACAGCGACATAATCCAAATAGACTAGATTGATTATCAAAGTAGAGTCCTAAGGGGGATTTGATCTATATCAAAAAGGGTGGGGCAAATTCACCCTGTACATCTAAGGGAAACCTTAGATTGCTTGGGCTTTTTAAATATATTGCTATTATTGAGAGTGTTTACTAACTTATTTGGATTTTGGAGTATCATCATCCATCAAAATCGCCTCACCGGGACCGTCTAAATCGTCAAATTGACCACTTTTTATGGACCAGTTCAAAATCCAGACCAAAAGGCCAATTAAAACCAGAGAGATGGGAATGAGAAGAAATAAGCTTTCCATCCCTATAGTCTAAGCTTTTCGTAAACGCCAAGCATTTAAAGTCACGGCTAATGAAGAAAGCGACATTCCAATTCCAGCAACCCAGGGATTTACTAAGCCCATCATTGCGGCAGGAATAGCCAGCAAGTTGTAAGCCAAGGCCCACCATAAGTTTTCTTTAATGATTGCGTGAGTTTTATCAGCTAGCAACAAAGCTTTTGCTAATGGCTCTAAAGAGCTAGCCGTCAGAATTGCATCGGCTCCAGCAGCAGCCAAAGGTGCACCAGCACCAACCGCAATAGAGATATCTGCACGAGCTAGCAAGGGCGCATCGTTCACACCATCGCCGATGGCCCATACAAAACGACCTTCTTTTTGCAACCTTTCGATGTAGTCATACTTATCTTCAGGCGTACAGCCGCCTTGATAGTGCTCGATACCAACATGATGAGCCCACCACGCAACCGTAGCGCGATCATCACCAGAAACTAAATGCACTGCAATCTTTCTAGACTTCACTACTTTTAGAAATTGCTCTAACCCCGCTCTAGATGTGTCCAAGAATACAAAGCTGGCTATCAATCCTTTTGCATCCGCTAAATGTACCTGACCGTATTGCCCTTGTTGCGCACTCTGCTCTACCCCCAGCCACAAGGCGCTTCCCAATCGATACTCCCCCGAACTTAAACCTTTTCCCATTTGATTAATCACTGGCTCACTCAATGTAGGTAAAGATAAATTTTCAGCAGTAGCGGCACGCATCAAAGAAAGTGCCAACGGATGTCGTTGCCCTGCCTCCAATACCGTAGCTAAGGCCAAGGCATTTTCACGTCGATAGCCCGCACGCAAATTAATAACCTCTTGCAACTCTGGCTGACCCATCGTTAGTGTGCCGGTTTTATCCAACACTAAGTCAGTTGCTTTTACTAAACCCTCCATCACATGACCACGCACAATCAGTAAACCCAATTTAGTTACCGCACCTTGCGCTGCTGCCATAGCAGTTGGAACTGCAAGGGATAGGGCGCAGGGACAACTGGCAACTAGAACAGAAACTAAAACTGTCCACGCACGACTAGGGTCAAAGTACAACCAAATAGCGGATGAAGCAAACGCACCAAATAGTAAAAAGGCAACAAAATATGCAGTCCACTTCTCAGCCATACTCACCATGACTGGTTTAGCAAGTAATGCTTGATCTAATAAGGACGCAATTCCGGCGATTCGGGTTGATTGCCCCACCGCCTCAATTCGCATGAGCAATGGATTGAGAATATTATGAGTACCAGCATACATACGGTCACCGATCTTTTTCTCAACCGGCTTAGATTCGCCTGTGAGCAAAGACTCATCTAAGGCACTCACATTTTCAATCAGGACACCGTCAGCCGGCACCACTTCCCCTGGAGAAACTCGTAATACTTCTCCAGGATTGCAATTAACCACGGGAACCACTTCAATTTCTTGTGATGCTGGATAGTTCAATGCCCGCTCACATGTTGCAGGCAGTTGTTTAGCTAAGGCCTCTGCTCCACCTTGCGCATCTTGTCTTGCTAATAGTTCCACATATCTGGCTGCCAAGATAAATGCTACAAACATGGTGATGGAATCAAAATAAGTATGCCCAACACCGGTAACCAAATTAATAGTGCCCGCAGTAAATGCCAAAGCTAAAGCCAATGCGATAGGAAAATCCATTCCCAACATATGCGTTTGCTTAAAAGACTGCACACTTCGCCAAGCCGACTGGAATATTGGACCTGCTGAGTACACCATCACAGGTACCGTTAGAGCCCAACTCGTCCAACCCAACAGAACTTCAAACTCTGGCGTGATATCAGCACCCACATAGGTAGGCCACGCGTACATCATCACCTGCATCATGCCAAGTAAAGCGACACCAAGGCGAGTGAGCAATTGACGCCTTTCTCGTTTAGCCCTATCGAGAGAAAGTGAAGGCTCAAATGGCCAAGCGTCATAACCAATACGCTCGATCTCAAAAAGTAATCTAGCCAAACTAGTTTGCTCGGGTAAAAAATGCACAATGACTTTTTGGGTCACATAATTTATTTGCACATCCTTTACGCCAATCAAGCGTCGCAGATGCTGTTCACACAACCATACACAAGCTGCACACCGAATCTTCTCTAGACGTAATGTCGTTTCTAACTCGCCCACATCACCATATGGCCTAGTAAAGCGTCCGCGCAAAGAGGGATCATCGTAAGGCTTTAGTCTTTCAGGGATTTCATTACCCGCAAGATATGCAGCAGGCTTATCACTAGATTGAGCCCTTCTTGCATAGAAGACCTCCAGGCCTTCTCCATGAATTGTTTGCGCAATGGCCATACAACCAGGACAACAAAACTGACGCTGTACTCCACCTAATTCTGCCTCTATCAACTCACCAGGCAAAATGGCACTTAGGCAGTGATAACAGGTCAATTTGATGCTGTTATTCATTGCTGGCTCATGAATTTATTTGTCAGCCCAACCATTACGGCGCTCATAAACCACAAAGAGCACACCCCAAATCACAATTGCAGAGTACGCCCATATCCAAGCCGTTCTCGATGTCTGAGAGCCAGAAATATCTAACACAAAACCAAAAATGGCAGGGCCAAGAAGACCGCCGCCAAAGCCCATCAAGGAATGCAATCCCATTGCAGCACCTTTGATATTTTCTTTGGCATTAATGACTAAGCCAGCTGTCAAAGTAGCTGAGTCTGCCATGGTGAAGATTGAATGCGCAATTGCCAAAGTGAGAATAAGCCACCATGAATTTCCAGTTGAGCTTGCGAGCGTAATTCCTAAAACAGCACTAGCTAGCATCACAATACAGACCCACCTTTGTCGACCAATACGTAATGCAACCTCATTACCCAATATAGATGAAGGCACGCCAAAGAAATTAATAATTCCGGCTAATGTTGTAATCGCCAAAAAAGCTGATTCTCCTGAGGTGGCTACACAAAAAGCTAGGAAGGCAACAATCCAGCTACGAGAAGCAAATAGCTCAAGGGTGTGAGCTGTATAGCCAAAAATAAATCCAGCGGCTTGTTTATCTTGCAACACCAATTTCCATTTGCCCACTGGAAATAAATCTTGGATATTAATCTTGATGGGGCCACTCCACTTTTCATGAGCAAGTGGAGGAATTAATAACAAGACAATCAAGAATGCACTAAAAGGCCCAAGCGCAATAATGCCAAATACAGAGTGCCAACCCATGGCATTCAAAATCCAACCAGAGCACAAATAAGAGAAGCCTGTACCAATTCCAAAGAAGGCCGTATAAAAAGCAATGTGCCGCGTTAACTCGCCAGACTGAATTCGGTCAGACAAAATCTTGAGTCCCGGCATATAAGTGCCTGCCAGCCCTGCACCGTTAATAGCCATAAATAACATGGCAGTCCAAAAGTTACTGGCAAAGAAACACATCCCCAAAAGGCCGGATGTCGCAGAGAGCCCTCCCACCAAATACACCTTGCGTGCATCTACTCGATCGGTCAATGCTGTTGCCAGTGGTACAGCGAGCATATATCCAAAGAAAAAAGCGCTGGCAATAAGACCTGACTGGAGATTACTTAGGTGCCACTCCTCCTGCAAAGGCTTAAGTACAACGGCATAGCAGGCAAAACCTAATAAAGCACAGGTTTGTGCCAGTAGCATCAGAGGGGTGTAACCAGTTGAACGAAAGCGCATAGAGTATCGGTAAAAACGTGAACTCATTCTACTCGCCCCCGGCTTTAAAGACCCGCTACACTAGAGAAAAATAGACGGAGACAGCATGAAAAGCACGCCCTTCCTAGATACTGGGATTCAGATCTTAATAAGCCTATTTATCAGCCTCACTAGCTCGATAGCGTTTGCCGATAACTACCCCTCCAAACCAATTAAGGCAATTGTTCCATTTGCACCAGGTAGCACTACCGATCAAATTGGACGAGCCTTCGCCACCAAAATATCCGAAGCCCTAGGTCAGCCCATCATCATTGAAAATCGACCTGGGGCTAATGGCATGATTGGAGCTGATTTCGTAGCTAAAGCTCAGCCTGACGGTTACACAATATTATTTGGAACCAACAGTACAAATGCAGCTCTTAAAAGTTTGGTTAAAAATTTGCCCTACAACCAAGAGACTGCATTCACTCCTATTGGCTACTTTGGCTCAGCGCCGCTCATTATTGCCATCAACAACGACGTTCCTGCAAAATCTCTTAATGGGTTTGTATCGCTCGCCAAAGCAGATCCTGGAAAAATGACCTTTGCATATGCAAGCACCTCGCAACGGGTATCGTCTGAGATGCTGGCCAGTGCTGCCAACATCAAAATGACTGGCGTCTCCTATAAAAGCGGGCCCAATGCGATGACTGACCTCATAGGAGGACAGGTCAATATGTTCACCTCAGACTTTGGTGTTTCGCTTCCGCAGGTGCAGGCTGGAAAAATCCGTGGACTAGCTGTTACGTCACTAAAGCGCTCGCCTGCTATCCCCGAGTTACCCACTGTAAATGAAGCGCTTGGGATTAAAAACTATGAGTTGATTGCCTTCTTTGCAGCGTTTGGCCCCGCAGGCATGCCAAAGGATGCGGTCATCAAACTCAATAAAGCAATTAATGATGCAGCCAAGTCAAAAGATTTAGTTGAGCGACTTTCCACCATGGGATTTGAAACACAACCTGGCACTCCTGAAGCGCTTGGTCAAAAGATAAAACTAGAAACTGCTAAGTGGGCCAAGGCAATTAAAGAAGCAGGGATGGAGCCAGAATAAATAATCTATTACTGTTGACTACGATTTGGAGAGTCTTGAAAACCATTAGACCTAAAGGTGAGCACCAGAGTATCTCGGTAGCCGTAGTTGCCAAGTGGCTGAATCGGAGTAGATTCATGAATCATGCGTTCATCATTCATCAGCAATAAAGACCAAGGCTGCGTGAGTGTAAATCGCAAACCTGCTGAGCCATTTGCCTCAAATATTCTCGTCTCTCCGCCCTTAATACCATCGCGATTTAGCAAAAACACAGCAACAAAATCAACGCCATCACGATGAGCTCCCTCAGGAGTTGGACGACCAATTCCATCCGTAGTATCAATCCGAAATTGATGGGCCTCTACAAACCAAGTTATCACTGGCTTTAAGCTGCTCAAGGTATTTCCAAGACCAAGTAATACAGCCTGCCAAGCAGGATCATTTTGTAAATTTACTTGAATAGGCTCAAACCAGCGCTCGATACCACCATGCAAAGCGTTGTAGTCAACCGATTGCCAGTGGGCGCGATGAGGCACCAAAGTTAAGGCATTCTTTTTAATCTCATAACTAGCATGTCGACGAGCGCGATAACGACCGCCATCCTTGAGGTAAGGGTCCCGCGGCAAACCCTCCCAATATTGAGTCAGGTTTTGCAAGTCCGATAAATCAACCTTACAAATCTCTGCAACAGTTTCAGCTGATACAACTGCAAAGCCCTCATCCCGCATGGCCTGAGGGAGGTCTTTTGCCGAAGTTAAAGCCGAGGATAGGTTAGCTGTACTCATGCGTTCATTTTAGGATAATCCACCAGAAGCACTTAATCGAGCTGGGCGCCCGATACTTTCACAATCTTGATCCACTTAGCCAGTTCGTCCTTTAGAAGGACACTCAGCTTTGCTGGTGGCACGGGGCTTAAGTCTAAACCTTGGGCCATTAGCTTTTCGCGGATATCTGGTCTTACCATCATCTTATCTAATGCTGCTTGAATTTTCTTCACCACCTCTGGTGGGGTTCCAATCGGGGCAAACATGGCTACCCATACCTCACCCACACAATCGGGATACGTTTCAGCGATCGTCGGAATTTCTGGTGCAGCGCTAGAGCGCTTTGCTGAACTAATGGCAATGGCTTGAAGCTTACCCGCTTTAATGTAATTTAAGGCTGATGGCAGACTTGCAAATGCGAGTGGCACTTGACCACCTAAAACATCATTAATTGCAGGCGCAACTCCTTTATACGGAATATGCTGCATATCTATACCAGCACTGGTATTTAACATCGCACCTAACAAATGACTGATGGTGCCATTACCAGCAGAGGCGTAAGAGAGCTCACCCGGTCTCTTCTTAGCAGCAGCAACTACTTCCGCGAGCGTTTTATAAGCGGATCCTGGAGGCGAAACCAATACATAGGGTGTTGCCCCAATGTAATACAGAGGAACAAAGTCATTGATCGGATCAAAGCCTGGGTTTTTATACAAGGCAGGATTAATAGCTTGTGCGCTATTAATCGTTAGCAGCAAGGTATAACCATCCTTTGCAGAACGCGCCACACTTTGGGTGCCGATATTGCCGCCTGCACCAGGCCTATTCTCAACCACTATCGAAGTATTGAGCGCCTCACCAAAGGCAGGCGCAATCAAGCGCGCCACAATGTCATTCGTTCCACCAGCCGCTTGAGGAACCACCAATGCAACTGGCTTGTTTGGATAAGCCTGTGCAAGCACTGAAGATGCAATTAAAGCTCCAATTAAGGCGCCTAGCAACCCACTCCATTTTTTATTCATATTGTCTCTATTTAAGAATACAGATGATTCAAGCGAGCACGCACATCGCCCACATGCCCTTTAAGATCGTATAGCTCTTTGGAGTCCATCATGGAGACTTTGATGTTGTTAACCCGTCTCTCAATGACCTCAAGATCTTTAAAGTTCTTTTCCTTCAGGTCTGGATTAAAGGCATTCTTCTCAAGATCTCTAAGCTCTGCATATACTTGCGCAAGCTTCAGACGTAATAGGAAATTTTTAGCTGTTGGAATATAAGTAAACAGCGGAATAAAAATCACCAACAAAGGAATCACAATCTTGACAAAGCGCCCCACCCAAACCGCCGTCCAAAAAGGAAGGTGGCGATGCAAAAAGGAAGGGCCGTCTTTCAGATAAATCTCTGCATCAGCATGCAAAGGAAAATCCATACCAGTGCTCGAAGGGAACTCGCCTGGCTTTTGTAGGCGGGAATAGGATTTCAAGACATCATAGGAAGCGCTTAGTAATAAAGAGATCATTGCTGGACTAACATGATCCTGCGTCACCAGAGTAGCTGTAGGCGCAATCACCTGAATATCCTGACGCGGCAAGTCATGCTGAATACTCAGAAGACCTCTGGGGACATTGACCTTGGATAAATAAGGCAGATTGCGGGTATATGCATCAGCCTGATCAAAACTCATTAAACGAATACCTGGAATCTCATAAAACTTTTTCAGAACTGGAGCTTCGGCTGCAGCAACAATAAATACCGCGTCCAACTCACCACTACTAAGTTTTGCTAAGGCCTGATCTGGTTTCAGTTTCTCAGCGTGGATTTCATTTTCAGAAATGCCGCTAATATTGAGCAAAGTAGTGCTTAAGGCCAAGGTTCCACTGCCTTCATTACCAATGGCCACACGCTTACCTTTGAGCTGACCTAAAACTTGCAACCGGCCACCATCGGATTTAAATGCTGGCTCACGATACCAAACCCAAATAGGCTCATAGAACATGCCTGCAATAGAAACTAAATTGGGATACTTACTAACATCTGCAACACCACCTTGGACCATTGCAAAATTGACGCCAGACTTAGGGTCACTTAATAGGGCCAAGTTATCAATCGTGCCGCCTGTAGCCTTCACATTCAATGTGACACCATCTGAAGCAATCTGTTCCTTTAAGCGCTCACCAAACTGGTAGTAAAGCCCTGTTGGAAAGCCTGTAGCCATCTCAATGACTTTTGATGGGGGTGGCACCAGTATCCATAAGACAGCAAAAATAGAAATAAGCAGAACACAA